>Ga0214542_1005191_pt1 | contig 25023 bp, 9 predicted proteins | sample CNSS1metaG_FD_160096 | JGI IMG/M metagenome (GOLD analysis project Ga0214542, IMG submission 160096) | Root nodule microbial communities from cowpea collected in UCLA plant growth center, Los Angeles, California, USA - CNSS1 | ecosystem: Host-associated > Plants > Roots > Nodule | place: USA...
GTGTGTGTGTGTGTGTGTATTTTTATGTGTTGTGTTACTTCTTACATACTAGTTCCGGGCATGCTACAACTGTCCTGAAGTTTGGATGACTCAAGATGTTATAAAGTATTTGATAATATGTAAAGATGATGGACAATTACTTGATTTGATATATCAATTGACCTGGTTACTATAAGCCAAATCACCATGATTCAATGTTAGGATATCATTTATTGGCTTGCTTAGGTCTTTTAGTCATGATACATTTTGTACTCCACTCCATCATATGTATAGTACTAATAAACTCTAAAGTAAAGTAACTGAAGTGGTATAATTAACCTCGCCTAATTGGTTGTCCACATCATTGTTGTGTTTGTTTACGAAATAAGTTAGGCTACACAGATTTCCTTTGGAATTTGATCTTCTTCCTGCTTTTGAATGATGTTGACTTGTTTTGATGCATATCACATGTATTGGTTAAGTTCGTGTGGCAGAAATTCCAGAAAAAGTTGAAGGTGGACAATAAACAAAGGAAGCATTACTTTGTTTTTAGTGAAAAGGAAAATTATGAATATACCATCGCAGTGGAGTATATATTACTGGGCAGGGGACTTAAATGTAGTCAGAATTATGTGGAGGATCCCACTAGTTTTTGAGTCAAGATTTTTCTTTCTCGAATAGTTATGATAAGGTTCATTTTGTAGATTTATAAACTTGTCATATCAGTTTGTCCAAATTCTAGTAAAATTTTGAAGCATGAATGCTCGTTTTTAGGAATACACCAAGTCCCTTTGGAAGTTGATCTGGGGAACAAACCCCAAAAAGGACTCTTTGTCTTGTATGTTACCTCCCTGTAACATGTCCGGCCTGTTTCTAACAAAAACAAATAAAGATGTCCAGATTCTTACACATTTCTTGCCCTGAATGATGTGGTTTCAAAGTTGAACATTCTGAGTAAATTTTGAACTGGAGTTAACGTTTTCATCATTTTTATCTGTTTGCAGCCTGTGTTAGAGTCCCATTCGAACCGAACAAGTATAACTTCGCTTGATGGGGATTATGCATCAAAGCCAGCTCTTGCAGCCCCACGTGCATTAAGAAGTCCAAGGTAAACTATCCACCTGTTAATCATAGTTAAGAAACGAATTTAGATATTGATACAATCATCATTTTTATGTTATATATGGACTGAATTTCTTTTGTGATTCCCTTGTTCAGAGATAACACAAGAACGATCATATCTTTACCGGTATCTCCCTCTTCAAGTCCATTGCGACGGTATGGGCCAACGCACCAGAGCTGTTACTTTTCTCCTCCTCATCCAGCTTACACAGTAATGGGACAAAGTAGTTACACTTTGAATGACGCATGCTCGTATCCCATAAGGTCAAATGCCACGTTGACTCTTGATCCTTGGAATGAAACATCTCGGTTCAAAGCCAATACACCACCTGGTGGATCTCCAAGAATGAGACTCATTTGAGTTGAAATTGTAAATAGCTATAGGACTAAAATATGTCTCCCCAGTGGTCTGTGGATGAACCTTGTTGTGGACTCTGAAGCACAAACTATCCAAAAGATTCTGGTCCATTCTTTATACATGAAAACCAGATGACAGAAAAAAATGATTCTGGCCCTAAGCTCTGGGTGCATTGGATTGGGGTGGGGAGACTCTGCTGCTTGTAACAATTTCTTGATTATTGTAAATCCCATGTCTTACTGTATTTGTAGTAACTTTATGTTGTATAATGCTAGTTCATGGCAGAATAAAAAAAATAATAAAAAAAGTAACTTTTATAGCCACTCTTTTCATGTTTGAAATAGACATTCTGTTTAAGATTAGATGCATGTACGGGAGCTTGGACAAATGAGCTCATTAGCATCACCGGATCTGATTCACCTTCATTTGATATTTTGAAAAACTGGTAGTATAGGACTATCAAGATAGTATCATCTCACCCAATTGTTCTGTAATATATATTTAAACTTTTTAATTTATGGTAAAAAAAAAGTAAGGATATTTAGTTATGAAATATATAGTAAAGTGACTGAACTTGAGAAACTGTTTTCTCTTCACAGAATACTACAATAATCTAATTCCTATTCTTTGTTAAATTTTTATATATTCCTAATCGTTTAATATTATACACATGTATTATAATAAAAGAGTAAAAAATAAAAATAGACGTTGTGAGACTCAAAATTTTTTAACTTAAGAATTAAATAAATATTAATGTTTATTGTATATACTAGCAATTTCTTATATTAATTTTGAGTATATATATACTATTCCTTATGCAACATTTTATGTGATAACTTTTTTTTTTTAATTTAAAACTTAACAGCAGTGGTAATATATTTAGATAAATCAAATACTATTTCATGCTATAATTGTTTCTTTGAAAATTTAAAACTTAATTGAAATGATAGTATATATAGAAAATCAATTAACAATCAAATTAAATTACACTATGTTGTTCTACTATGCATCAAGCTAAAATATGTAAAGTTTTAAACTGTATAAAGAATAAGTTGGGCTGAGGATAAATTTTAGTTTTTTCTGCAACCAACATTTGCATTCCTAAAACCATTTCACATAAGTCAATCTATGGAGGACTTTTCTTTTTGTATGTGAAGTTGAATGATGTATAAGTAATGTGTATATATATATTCATGTTCGAAATGTACAAATATGTGTCTTTCTTTTATACTTTTAGAACTTATTTTAAATTATGAACACACAAGTAGTTGATTATTCTACAAGATAATGTATTATTTTTAGTTTTTATAATTAATAATCTATTACATTGAATGATTTTGAAACTTATGTGTTCATTTCATCAATTGTTTTAAAAATAATCAATTAAATGTAGTAATAAGATTAAGGAATTTTATCTTGCTTAGAATAGTCAATTGTTAAGGCTATTTATGTGATTTGACTATGTTTAAATTAACTACAGACTTCTATAATTGATTTTGACTAATCAATTATGATTGAATGATTATATTTTTCTATATATACTTTTAATTATTTTTTTATGATAAACTAAATGATAGTAATGTGTGAAATATCTTTAAAATTAAGAGTGAATTATCTCAATATTTTGAATGGTTCTTATCAATCTAGACTTTTTTCTTCTTTTATTTGATTTAGTTAAATTTAATATTTAAAATTTTGTATATAATTAATTATTTTATTTTAACATTTGATTTACACGTTGTAAATTGATAATAGTTAAATTTATTTTAGTATTCCAGTTATGCTTTAGTATAACGAATGAAGTTTGGTTCGAAAATAGTATTTATAATTCCACTTGGACATTCTTAATGTATAAGCATTTATTTATAGAAATTGACAATTCAAACTATTAAATATTATTTATTTAAATAGTAATTATGAGTTATACTTTTAAGTATTATAAAAGTTATAGTAAAAAAATAAATGAAGTCTTTTAAATTTTAAAAAAATAGTGTCATTTTTTAAATAGTGTCGTTTCAATTTCTATGATGTAAAAAAGTAAATTAAGTCTTTTTTTATTTAAGTTTAAAAAAAATGGTGTAATTTTTGTGAGTAGAAAAATAAATAGTGCCGTTTCAATTTCTGTGATGCTTGTTGGTGAAGTAAATACACTACAGTGGTGGTTTTTTTAATCAGAAAGAGATACTCGGAGAAACAAACTGCATTGCACGCACCTCTTCTTTCTGACTCGTGACACTCGGGCTAACCTATCTTCTTCAATTTGCTTTTTTCATTTGGATTTCATTCGTTAGGTAATTTACAAATGAGGAATTGCTCGATACATTTTTTATTCTTCATGAACTGAAATCAATTTATATTCTTATTCTGTCGGCGATGAAGGGTTCTTGACGCGTGTGATTGATTCAGTTAAATGCGATGGATTTGAGTTCGGGGCCTCCAGAATTTGATTATTTGTTCAAGTTGTTGATGATCGGAGATTCTGGGGTTGGCAAGAGTAGTCTTCTTCTCAGTTTCACCACTGAGGCTTTTGAAGATCTTTCCCCCACTATTGGTCCTTTTATTTCTCCTTTGACTTGTATATTACAATAGCCATTTATTTGCACCTTTGCATCTTATTTAAATTGATACTGCCTCCTGCAGGTGTTGATTTTAAGGTCAAATATGTGACGATGGAGGGTAAAACGCTTAAGCTTGCAATTTGGGACACTGGTATTCACATATAGTGCTATTTGTTAATTATTGTTTCATTTTGTTTAAGCTATTGCCTATTGGTGCTGCTGAATTCTAGACGTGGCAGTCATGGAGGATTTTTGCCTTGTTAGTGTTATTGAGGCCAATACCTTATTTGACTGACTCTATATTTTTTTGTATATATATATATAATATATATATATATATATATTTATATGTATATATTTATATATTTATGTATGTATGTAATGCAGCTGGTCAGGAGAGATTCAGAACACTGACAAGTTCATACTACCGAGGGGCACAAGGAATCATCATGGGCAAGTTTCCCGTTTCTTTCTTTTGGCTTTCCCTCTTCCCCAATTGTGCTTTTACTGGACTTGGTGAAAATGTGCTTTACCTTCAATGAGAACCTGGACCGCAATGTATATTTGTTGGATTTTCATTCTCTAATTTGTTGGTTCACCATGAAATGGCTGGATATTTGATTAGGTGTGATGTGTTTGATGCTCTTTGGACGGGAGGTGCCACTTCCAAGCTAATGTAGTGTTGAAATTTGACTTTTGGGTTAGCTGTTAATTTTGTTCCCTAACTGATGCAGTTTATGATGTAACCCGGCGAGATACATTTACAAATCTTTCTGATATATGGGCAAAGGAAATAGACCTTTATTCAACAAATCCAGATTGCATCAAGATGCTTGTCGGAAACAAAGTCGACAAGGTATCTTTATTTAAGAGGTTTACAATTGTATGCTCCCATTATATAGTGTTGAATTTCCGTGCGTGAGTTGTTCCTAATCCATGGTATTCTGGTATTGCAATTCAATTCAAATATTGGGAAAATTTTTACACAGAAAACAACATCGAGTATATTTCAACACATTTATGTTTAATGTTCAACATATTTATGTTTAATGTATAAAATGTCTTTGAACCAGTTTTTGTTGTTTTCATTGTCGAGTTTTTGTTGTTTAACGACCAATGATATGACTATTAGTTGAATGGGGCCAAAATTCAAATTATAAAGAGCTTATCTCGGAGATTGTTGTTAGTTTATTGGGTCACTCACTCCTGGAAGACTTCCTATCAGGGTCAGCCACAGAGGGACAGTCCTTCAAACTTCATACTCAAGATATTTAGTTTTCGGTATGAAGAGGTGTGTTGGATATCTCACAACAACCAGTGACATCTAGTTAGTGTAGGGTTGCATATCTCACTTTACTAATTGATTTTGTAAAGTTAAGCTAGATCTTAATCAAATTATAGAAGGGTGTCAGCATATCTTTGTAGAGAAGTTTCTATTACATATTTACAAAGGGATTTGAGAGCTCTTTGATCTGAAGTACTTGTCTTTATTTAATGTGTTTTTTGGTTTTGGCTCTTCTAAGTAATGTCAAAAAATGACTGTTGGATATCATAAGTGGAAAGTGTTTTAGAATGTACTAAAACAAGATAAGGAGGCTACTTTAATTAACTTGCTTCTTTATGGTATTTATTGAAATACAGATCCTGAATTTCATGAACCCCATCTTGGGCACTTAGCTATACTAATCTAGCTTAAGCTCTTGCAAATCTCGAGTTAGCTACATGTCCTAATTTTTTCTTGTTCTATACTGATGCTTGCCTTCCATTAGAGTGCTTGGATATGCATAATGGTGATATTTGTTTTTCAGGAGGGTGATAGAGCTGTGACAAAGAAAGAGGGAATAGACTTCGCCAGGGAATATGGTTGCCTATTTATTGAATGCAGTGCTAAAACTCGAGTTAATGTTCAGCAATGCTTTGAAGAGCTTGTTTTGAAGGTATGCTAAGAGACGCATACCCATTTCCGAACATTTGAGCAGTAATCCGTGTTCTGCACAAATTCATTATGCATGTAAAAATGTCACCATTATTTAAAAGGCTATGGTAATTTTTGTCCTTACCCTTTCTATGTGTGTGGTCTGAACAAAAACTGTTTGATTTAGATATATAGATATTTTAGATACAAAAAGAGTAGTTTTTCACAAGTTTAATGACTGACGATATATAGATATAATAGACACTGGTTGAGAACTAAAGAAAATTTGGTTGTAGGGTACACGTTGAAATGAATTGCATTTTCTGAATTGTGATGACCAATAGCTGATGGTGACCATGGCGTTGCTTTGTTCTTTGTTTTCCTTGTGTGTGTGCAGATTCTCGATACACCTAGCCTTTTAGCTGATGGCTCAAAGGGTGTACGAAAGAACATTTTTAAGGAGAGGCCACCCCAATCTGACGCATCTACAAGTAGTTGTTGCTGATTTGAAGAAGCTATTTCACTAAAAACACCTACATTTTAAGAATGAGGATCTCAAAGAGAAGGGCTCTGCATCCATTTTAAGAATCTGAACATACTTTGCTGGTTGTCTAGGATCATAGGAAGCCATTTTTTTATTTTGAGGTTCCTGCTTTGTCTTGAATATTCGATGTAACCTAATGATGATGGTTGGTTGTCTGCAGTTTTATTTCTTTGTGGATTTCTTGTTTGTCTGACCGAAATTTAATCTCTTATAGACGTGGAAATTAAAAAAAAAATGTCGTAGATCTGATAGTTTTTATATAGGGTTCCACTATAAATTGTATATAATGTTGATCTGGCTTTGCTTGAGCAATATGTCCTGGCAAAGACGGCATGTATATTAAACTCTAAAAATGAATAAATAATAAAGGAATTTATATTGTAAAACTCTTATTTTATCGGTATCTAATAAAAAATTGACATGCATAATAAATTTACTTTTATACTGGTTTTCTTAAAATTTATATTATAAAAGATAACTTTTATCAGTCAATAATATCAACAGTTTTATACTGCCAATTAATACAGATTTTTTTTTTATAATTTTAAAATTAATTATTATAAAAGCTATCAAATTTATTTTACACTGTAATTTGTAATTGAACGGAATATATATGATTTTTCATAGTTTTGGTCACTTAATACTTATATTAATACTCGTATTGTAAACTGTAGGGGAGTCAAAATTAATACTTACAAATAAATCTCAATTCAATAGATTAAGAAAGCACTATATTTATAGAGTAAATGAAATATATCTAAAATGAAATGGCACCACCAACTTGTAAAATAAATACAAGATTGAATCGTTTGTTAACCATTGAATATTTATTTGATAAGGAGTCCAAAATATCTGATCTCATGCGCATAATTCACTTCACTTCAGTTATGGTTTCTGAGATTCCTTAGATTAGAGTTTGGTTCCTAACTCACAACACAACTATGGCGGGTGCATGCAGCAGAGCACCCATTTCCCATCTTCCTCTGCGGAACCCCAAAACCAGAATCTATAATTCTGAGAGCAGAGTTCTTCAACTTCCAAATAGGCGTTTGTTCCTCTTCTCTCTGCCCCTATCTAGTTTCGTTCTCCTTCCCGTTCCCAGCTTTGGTGATGGTAACGGTGCAATTGATAAATTTCAACATGGGTCTTCTTCCTCGTACGCTGCCACAATGTATGACCCTCTAAGTGCTGCTGAAAGAGAAGCAAGTGCTTCAGTTTCACAGAGAGTCTCTCAAGCAGTGGATTTGTTGGAGAAAGGGAGGGAATTGCAGGCTCAGGGAGACTTTACTGCTGCTCTTGGTTACTTTTCTCAGGTAATCAAAGTGCACTTATTTAGCTACCTTATGTTCTTTCATTCTAATATTATATGGCTTAGGGTTCGTCTTCAGATTTAATCTGTATTCATTTAAAAGTTATTTATCCGGTATTTTTTTACTTTTTTTTATTATTGTCTTACACACTAAGAAGGGATAAAAACAAATTATGTTTTGAAAACTATTTAATTTCTATACATTATCAGAAGCAATATTGTGGTATTATCTCTGAGTAGATAGCACAGTGTATAGACTATTTACTCTTTGAAAAAACTAGGAACCAACAGAGGTTTTATTGAGTAGAATGTCTGTACTTCTTGATAACTAATTTAGATTACTCCATTTAGGTTGTTCCTTTTGAATTCCAGAGTAGTGATGAGTCTCAGGCTTTCCATAAAATTCGCTGATGGATATGATAGGACTGTTCCTGTTCTTCATTTATCTTCTTTTAATGAGAAAAATACAACATTTATTGAGATTCCCCTGAAAGTGTGTGTTCTCTTTAAGATTGAGTTGTATCTTTTTTATTTGATCAGCAAGATTGAATTGTATCTGTCTTGGCTGATCAAAACCTTAATTGAGAAATAAACTATTTCAACGAAAAATCAGGGTATCCCCAGTAAAGTTTTGCAGCTAGTAATGCTAAAACCAACAACAAATACTATTTTTTGAAAGTTAAAAATTATCCTCTTATTGTTCAACTTTGTTGATTGTTTATGTATGATCATGTTGTTTAGTTAGCGTAGAAGTGACATTGATCATTAGGTTACAACTTGCCACATCATTTACATGAAATGTAATCAGTCACTTTTTTGCATTCTCTGAATGACAACTCCATATTTGTAAATTTGAAGAGTGAAATAATAGATGAGACTACTTTCACTTCACATACACATGGAAATGGAAGGCAAGGCAGATATTATGTGGTTGGGTTATTCTAGGTTCAATTTGGAAACTGAATATGCCAGCCAGTTTTATTTATTCGGAGATACAGAGAAGTAAAGGGTTAGTCATAACTTCATAGTTATATTATATTTGACCTGCCACTCTAGGCCATGCTACGCAGTGGTTTTTGAAATATAACCCTTGCATTATGTAGGCATTGTGGGGTATCACTACACTCCTGACAGATTCAAATTTTAATGTTGGAACAGAAAAAAAAAAAGGATATCGAATTGGAAGCAAGGCAAATGGACCACACAGTCTCAATTTTATGAAGTACTACTCATAATAGACCGAGTATCGTGCAAATTTTATACCAAGAATTGGAAATTAGATGAGTTTAGGTTGAAACAAATGCAGTATTGTTATGTTAATGGTAGGTTTAGCGTACCTTCCTCCATCACCTACTAAACCTGGTAAAGTGTGATTTGCACAGGCTTGAAGGAATGGAGTAATCTGATACACATTATTAGAAATATAGTTAGTGGAGATAGAGGTCGGTTAGCATTGTTGGCTTATTAGTATATAAACCCTCATTTGTATAAACTTCTCCCTATGCATTCCAAATAATACAATTTCATGATTCTCTCACTTATTTTCTTCTTCCTTGAACTGTGTCATGTTTCTTAAAATACTTCCCAGCCTGTTATTTTCAGGTTGTTGAAAGCTACAAAGACTTGGCATTCTCAGAGTATGCAAGGGTAGGAAGAGCATTGGCCCTGTATGAAGTTGGTGACAGAGAAGAAGCCATTGCAGAGATGGAGGACGTTTCAATATCTCTAAAAGGATATCCAGGTATATTCCTAGGATTTTTGCATGCTGCAAATGGAAAAAATTCTCACTTTTCTCTAATCCTACACCTCCCCTGCAGAAATACATGCAGCTCTTGCAGCAGCCTTGTATGCAGATAAGCACGCCGCTTTGCTTGCTGAAAACCAGTTTGCCATTGCAACTCTTCTTGATCCTCATTTTACAGACCTTTCATATGTTAGAGACACAAAGCACTGGCCTCCAAGTTTGATCAGTTCTCTGCAGCACTTCATCACACTGTCTTAAGACCTCACAATATTCATACGTTTTGGTTGACCCAATATAAAGGCTTCATCAGTTTATGACTTTTCAAATATGTAACTTTGTTTAATTTTTCGAATTTTAACTCTTTTGGTTCTGAAATGTAAATGAACACTGATATAAATCCTCTCACTGCTTCCTACAATACAGCACAGAAAGGTATTTCCCAAGATTTGTGACATTGTTTCTAATTCAGAAGCTATCATCTAATGACAAGGATGAGACATTATTTAAAATGTTAGAATTCTTAGGTAATGATTATGATCATTAAATTTCTTTAATATTTCAAAGTGCATGCTTCAATAATAATATAAAGGTTTGATACTAATACCAGATCAAATTAGATTCAATATAACATTGTTAACTCTGCATAATGCAAAACAATGGCATAAAAGCACAAGGTTGAAGCCAACCAATAATTTTGATTAGGGTGTTCATACGTTGTAATTAATGATATATATCACTTCACTTTAGTAACCAAATTGTCATTTGAGTGATATATATTACTATAAAAAAATAGTTACAAATAATCAAAGCTTAACATTCTTCAGTTTCAAATATTTTCCTTTCATTGATATTCCAAATCAAACCTATATTTATTCAATTGGTCTCAAGTTTTCAAAGTGTATTTAAAACGTGTAAAATCCGATTCAAAAACCGATTTTCATAAGAGAATAGAAAAATTTATCCCAAACAAAGTTTTTTCTAGTTGAATTAAGTCTACTATTAGCTATCCCCAAGCTTGTAGACTAAGAAAAAAAATATCTTTAAGAAAATTTAAAGAGAAGTAAGACAAAATTAAAGAATTTGATATTTTAGAAATTAGAGAATAAAATAATTTACTTTTCTATTTATAACCCTTAAAATTTAGTTCAAAATGTAACTGTCATTCTTCATCAACTTTAAACTCTCTTCTCTAATACTCATAAGAACCATGTCCTTAGATTTTATAACTAATTTCATATTGATTAAAAAGGATAGTGTTACTTAAATTTGTTTAATGTTCTTGATTTTACAAAAAAAAAAAAAAACTACAATGTCTAAGTTATTTTTGATGTAGATATTTAAACAAAGATATTTTTAGAGTTATGATTAAGAATGATTGATATAGTTTTGAAATTTACTTATAGATGTTAGCTTTTGTCATTATATATATTTGAGTTTTTTTTAGTTCAGAGAATATATATATATATATATATATATATATATATATATATATATATATATATATATTTTTTTTATTTTTTTTTTTATTTTTTTTTTTTATTTTTAAAAAATTTTTTTATATATATATATATGTTTTTTTTTTTTTTTATATATATATGTTTTTTTTTTTTTTTAGAGAATATATATATATATATATATATATATATATATATATATATATATATATATATAGTCTTAATAATTTTATTCTTATTTAATGTTTTTAGTTTTAAAAAATCATGTTAAATTTGGACACCGTTTTAATTATTTTGATTTAAGACAATTTAAAAAATATATTCATTTTTTCTTTTATAAAATTGATAACATTAAATTAGTTTAATTAACAACAATATTCGTAATCAATGTAAAATTAGGTATAAAATAAAAATATGTAAATAATTCATATATTTATTTTATCATTTTAGTTTATGTAATATAAAAATTTTGCTATTTTAATTCATATAATATATATATATATATATATATATTTTTTGTTTTGATAATATTAACATTTTTTGTTAAATAATATATGTCATCTTACTATAATAATGATATCATATATTCTAGCGAGAGGTTTCATAATTATTAGTGAGATCCTAAAAGAAAAAGTTAGAATAGTAAAATTTTTGTTTAATTATGTTTTTGTCTTCATTTTCATCCCAAAATTTTAATTTGGTCTCTTTTTTTAGAAGTCCCAATTAGATCCTCAATTTTGTTAAAATATATCACAAATGTCTTTTATGTTATGTTGTGTAAACATTGTTTATCAACATTGACCTGACATAGTTGGACAATGCTGAAACACTTTATCAACAGTGACCTAACATAGTTGGACAGTGTTGAAGCACTGACAAAGACCATAAACGTCAAAGTTAATAATGACGTGCAAAGAAATAAAAATCTGATTTAATATTCAAAATTTATTTTTGAAATTAGGGTTTATGTTCAAAAAATAGATTGAGGATTTTAATTGTTTCTCTTATTTGAAGTTTTATTGGGATTACATAGAGGTTGATGGTGATTACAATGTTAGGTTTAAGTATGTTTTGATTGAGCTGGACATCATTTAAGTATGTTTTGATTGAATTGATAAGATCTCCACTCCTTAGATGATTGTTGTTATAGTACGAAGTATTAGAGAGATTGAGAAGGAAAAATCAGATTTAGATGGTGGGTAATTAGTGCTATTATAGCATGTTTCCTCATTGGAGACATCCTAGTTGAGATTATCAAAGAGTCTTCTAGACATTAAAGGCTAACAATATTCTGTCACCATTTAGATGCGATTTTGCTTGAAGTAGTGCGTTGTATCATGCACCCTTCAAGTTAAACTTCAGGCACCATATAGTTCACTCGAAAATTCATTCTTTAGTGTTTACCATTTCGTGGATTATGTTGGTTCTCAAAGTATAATTCATACATGATTATTATTCTTGCCGAAAAGCAGTGAGTATAACTTAGCCATTTCATTCTTCTATTTGACTAAAACTATTTCAATATTTGGTCATCACGTAACCTTTTTCAAAGTAACTAACTAAAGTCATTTCATCTTATCATAAATCAACGTTGTACTTGATTAAAAAAAAGGGTGTTCAAAATTCAAAGAATAATCCAACACATTTTTGCGAAGTGAAAAAATAGGATCAATCATTTTTCCCTAAGAACTTTAACAAACACAACACATTGTAACAACAGTAGTAGTTCCCTGATTTCACTATCCTTCATCCAAAGTCAATAAAAAAATCAAGTCTTGCATTACCAAAACAAGGTTCATCTCATTTACAGTTATCAAACCAAGTGCTAACCCTCCAAAAAAGTCCATTGGAAAAAAATAACACTATTAGTATGCATATTGTCGTAATCACTCTAATCCTAATAAAACTTTGAATAAGAGAAACGATCAAAATCCCCCATCTATTTTTTGAACATAAACCCTAATTTCAAAAATGAATTTTGAATATAAAATCTAATTTTTATTTCTCTATGGCGTTTATGGTCCTTGTCACTATTTCAGCATTGTCTTACCATATCAGGTCACTGTTCACAAACTACGTTTACCACAACTTAACAGAAAGCGAATCTGTGATATATTTTAACAAAATTAGAGACCTAATAAAGATTTCTAAAAAAGAGAGACCAAATTAAAATATTGGAATAAAAATGGAAACAAAAATATAATTAAACCTAAAATTTTATACCATATAAACAGAGAAAGACGTTTAAAATTAAAGGTTTAATTATTCTTTGATTTGTTTTAACTTTTATATTTTTTTAACCGTCTTTTTAAAAAGATTTAATACAATCTGCTATTTAATTAATATTAATATTAGTTGAAGTGTTATGTGTTAAAATTTATATATGTTGGGTGTTAAAATTTGGATTATGTTATATTTTGGAAATTTTCTAATTTTGACATCTAAATTCTTTCGATTGGAAAATAATTTAAATTTTAACACGTAACAAATTTATATTTAATACGTCATAAACTTAAATTTTAATATATGACCTTTTTAGATAACGTTAATTTATAAGAAAATAATACATTAAGTGTTTTTTATAAAAATCTCAATTTAATCATTTAAAAAAGTGACACTCAATTAAATAAAAAATGTAATAAAAAAATTTAAAAATTAAAAAGTTAAATATAAAAATTAAATTACTAATTAAAACAAAAGTAAATAAAAAAACAATAATATACAAATCTAAAATTTTTAATACTAAGTAAAGGATAAATATAAATCTAGCATCATTACCTACGTGGTGCCAGTTATGCAGGAAAAAAGACATGGTAAAGGAATTGGTGCAGAATTTCCGAACCATTTTATGACGTCAGATGGTTAACAAATATCAAAATTTGATGGATTACTATTTCTTCAAAATATATTGGTATATATATTTTAAAATATTTTGATCTTTAGTTGGTGAAGATAATATTTCTGGATATATTTAAACTATTATTTTATTATAAGAAACTATTAAATGTATATTAAGAGTTCTTTTAATATATCAATATTAATATATTAGACTCAATAAAGAAATAAGACCAAATAAATTTACCAGAAAACTGTATAAAGTTAGTGATGTATGTGGTAGGGAAGTTGGTTTTGAATTTGTATATTTAATTTTGAAAGTGATGTGTGTAACAGATACAATGAAGCAAATTGAGTAGATTAGGGACAAAGGATTATTGCATCATCTGATTGAGTTGTTCATTATCTTATTATGCTTGCGTGTTTCAAGAACACACGTCTACAACAACTTCACACCACGCAATGCATAAATAACGTTATATCAAGTTTTTTAAAATATAGATTTAGAAAGAAAAAATAAGCCATTTTTATAGACTGAAAAATCTAGACTTAATTTAATATTATGTATGTGGTTTTGTTTTGGATTTAAGTTTAGTGGGATAATTATTTAAGTTAACGGGGAGTGAGAATAGAAGCATGGGTGGTGGTTATACGAAATGTTTTTCAGCTTGTTTGGGCTAAAAAAATACGGTTAAGGGGTGAGTTTCATCAGAAGTAGAGGTGTCAACAGCAAAAAACCCCAGCATTTTATTGTTAAATAAGAAACAATAAAAATGATTGGGCAACGACATGCTATCACACTATATGGCGTAATTGGTTACGTGACTAACTAAAGGTGGTTCTACAGATTACTTTTGATACTACACTCGCTTTAATGAAGCTTTCTATAAATATTAAAGCAAAGAAAAAAACTTCAATAATGTTGAAAGTAATTTGTAGTACTGGGGTATCTATATATCTAATATATATATAATTAAATTTCAATTATCCCCTGTTATTATGTTCCCTTCACATGTCTAATAATTATATATGATTTTAACAAATTTGTAAAAATATATATTAAAATAAAATTATTAACATTTTTTTATACAGGTCATAACTATTTATAGATCAATTTCAAAATGTAAAATTTATCTATATAATAAAGTTTTACAACTTGAATTTTATCTATAAAAAAATGTTATGAAATTATAACAAGCACACCTGTATTTATCTGAGGTGCATGTATTTCTTTGATATTTTACTCTCTTTTTTTATTGAAATTAAATTAAAATGTAATATGTTTCCAATCTTTGTGGAAGAAATCTCAAAAGTGTCATGTTAGGACATCTTCTATTTAATTAATATAAACTCTCAGCCTTTTCATTTTTGACACCATGAATGCATGTGAGGTGTTGACGTCTGTTTGATGCATTTGTCTTGTCATTGAAATTAAAATTAAAATGTATGAAAGTGTTTCCTAAAACTTTGCCAAAGATTTTGAAAGTGACAACCATATTTGGAGCTCCTTTGTTTAGGTAATATTACACTCACATCCTTTTCATTTTTTATCCTATGGAAGAATCTCCTCAAATTCATTGTTTGAAGTGCGCATGTCTAGTTCATGCCTTTGTTTTTCTTGTCCAAATTAAATTAAAACACCAACGTGTTTCCAATGGTTAATACTACAAAAAAGTTGAGAATTATATATAAATAATTACATACGGATTAAAATTCGTACATAAATTAAGCATACTTTTCGAGCCTTATACCCACCATTACCATGTTCCTTACATAGCTTCTTAGAGCACTTCACCCTTCTGGTATTTTATCAAGAGAGCTTCAGCACACATCATCATCCTATCCTCATATTCAGCGTATAGTAATGCCCAGATATGTCTTTTGCATATTACAACTAATCCATGATGCCACTACTTTGAAAGTGGTAGCCCTTTTCTTAACCTAATCAACGTTATTCTCAGGAAAATATATGCCACAGTACTTTTGTTAACCTTAAGCCGGAGAAAATGTTATCCTTGATTGAACTGTCAGTGAACTTGAATCATACCGTCAGCAAATCAGACTCACAGTGAACCAAACTGAACTGGACCGCCAACATACCAAACCTATCCGGATCGAATCAGACCAAATTAAACAGAATTGAATCCAAATGAATCGAACTATTTGTGAAATATGTTGAATTTAGGAGACCTTTAAGAAAAGAGAAAAATTAACACCCAAGGGTCAATTTAAAGAGAAATTATATACTTTCATAGTAAACATTTTTTTTTTTCAAATTGGAGTAAGTATCGTAGAACAAATAACTTGACCCTAAGTGGTAGAAAATGTTAACCTTGATTGCAGCATCAGGAACCTTAATCAGATCGTCAGTGAAACGAATCATCACTGAATCGAACCGAACTATCAGCAAACCTGAATCACATTGAATTGAAAAAAAATTGAATAGAACCGAATCGAATTGAACTACTTTAAAATTGTGCTAAATTTTAAAAGACCTTGAAGAAAAGAGAAAAAATTTAACACCCAATTGTCAATTGAAAGAGAAATTATACACTTTCATAATCAACAGTTTTTTTCTTCTTCTAATTGGAGTCAATATCATGGAACAAATAACTTGAGCTTAACTGGGAAAAAATTATAACCTTGATTAAACCATCAACGAATCTAAACTGCACTGTCAGCAAACTAAAACTGGACCGCACTGGATCGAACCGAACCGAACCGGATAGAATTGGACCGAACCAGACCGATTCGAATTGAATCGAACCGGACCGAATTGAATCGAACCGAACTGAACCAATCCGATTTGAACTAAACCAAATCGAACCAAATCGAGCTGAACCGAACCGGATCAGACCGGACCGAACCAAACCAAACCAGACCGAACCGAACCGAATCGAACGAGACCAAACCAAATCGAACTGAACCAAACAAAACCAGACCTAACCAGATTGGATCGGACCAAACCGAACCAGAGCGAACTAAACTGGACCAAACCGAACCAAACCGGACCAAACCAAACCGAACCAGACTAAACTGAACCAGACCGAACCGAACCGAACTAAACCAGACCGAACCAAATCGAACCGCACTGAATTGAACCAGACCGAACCGGACTTGACCACACCAAACTGGAGCGAATCGAACCAGACCTGAGCGAATTGAACCGGACCAGAGCGAATCAAACTGAACCAAACCAGATCGAACTGAACCAAACCAGACCGAACTGAACCAAATCGGACCGAAACAAACTAAACTGAACCAGACCGAACCGAATCAATCCAAACCAAACCAAACCAAACTGAATCGGACCAGACTGGACCGAACCTGACTGAATCGAACCAGACTGGATCAGACCGAATCGAACCAGACCAAACCGGACTAGACCGAACTGAACCAGACCGGACCGAACCAGACCAGATCGAATCAGTCCGGACTGAATCGAATCAAACCAGACCAGACCGAATTGAACTGAACCGAACCGAAGTGAGAACTACTATTGAATGGTTTTGAATTTTAACACCTTTAGAAAAAGAGAAAAATTAACACACAATGATCCATTTGAAGGGAAATTTTACACTTTGATAAGAATTAATTTTTTTTTTCAAATTGGAATCAATATCGTGGAACAAATAACTTGACCCTAGGTGAGAGAAAATATTAACCTTTATTGGCTTAGTGTCATAGGAAAGTCGCTTTGTAACTTGTGTAAAAAATGTCACATCCAAAAGTCTTTTTAGCACCAACTTTACAATCATAAATCTCTGTTAAACAAATGAAACATCATGTTATTTTCAAAATTAAATATAACAAGTTCATAAAAAAACAACATAAATAAATTGTATACTTCCAACAAAAAAACATCCAAAGGAAAAACTTAAATTGATCTCTATTCACCTTTCACAAAAATATTTATTTTGTCAAAGCAAAAAACATAGAGTTCCAAAAATGGTAAAAATGTAAATATTGAAGAAAAATATTAAAAAAAGATGAGAAAAAAAAAGTGAAATGGGAGATGAAGCATTGAGAATAAACAAATGAGAGAATGCAAAAGATAGATAAGAGAAGGAGAAAATGTATAAGATAGATAAGAGAAGGATAAAATGTTAGGGTTAGGATTCAAAAAAAGACATACCAGTTAGATGGGGTGTGGAGTGTTAGAATTGTAGTGAAGGTGGTAAGGTGGGACGACAAAAGAAGAAGGCAGCAATGAGAAGCTTTCAATCATTGTCTCGATGATGCTGATTGAATTAAAAATGAAGTGTGTACAATGTTTAAGATATGAGGCCATTGAAAAGAAAGAAAAAAATAAAAGACACAATTCAATTAATGATCAGTTAAATGATAAAAATTCAGTTTTTTAAAACTGAACTATAAAATAAAACCATGCTGTTTAATTTATATTTTAAATAGTTTAGTTCTTTTTTCCCTTTAATTTAACGCAAATAATTATAATTTAGTGTAGTTAGATTAATTTTGTCCATCCAAAAAAGCAAAATAGTTTTATAGAAGTGAAATATTTTTAAATATAAGAAAGAAAAAACAAAAATTATAAAATAAAATCACAAAAATATCAGAAAACTAAATAAAGATATCAATATGAGACCAACCGTGATTATATCGTGAAGCCAATTTTTCCAATTTTTTATTTATTTTCAGAACAAAAATTCTTCCTTTTAATATTTTTTATTTTTATTTTTTTAACTTTTTAATTATTTTTTAGCCTTTCATTATTTTTTGTTTTATCGAGAAGGGTTGAATTGAACTTTTTACGATCTCAATTTATCTTAATAATTCCTTTAAGTATACATTTTATATGATCCGACTTATAAATAATTTCATGATATAATAAAAATAATCAATTCTACTATTACAGAGATATTAATTACTGATGCATTTTTTTTGATGGAATATTACTTGTATTTTTTCTGTTTATAGTTATTAACATATAATTATCGATAAATTTGTGATCATCGATTTTTATCTGTTAATAAAATTTATTGGTGAATATCTTATAATTGTCGACAGATAATTACTAACAACTTTGTCATTGTCGATTTTTATCTGTCAATAAAATGTATTGATAAGTGTTTTATTGAAGATTTTTTTTAGCTTAGGTCATCGATAATTTTATTTTACCAACAAATATTTATAATTATTGACAAATTTTGTCTATTAATAATTTAAATTTTTTTATAATAATTATCTTTGAAGTGTACTTCTCATAAATATATATATATATATATATATATATATATATATATATATATATATATATAGAGATCATCAGTAATTTGAGAAAGAAAATGGGATTTGTTTTATACTCGTTAATGATGGTGGGAGGTAGTAGATTCAAAGATTGACTGGAATTTAATTTATGCTTGTGTTGTGATGTGAGTGGGCAACAATGAGGACAAAACTGACTTTTAAACTCCTAATGGGATTCAACTATTCCCATATTATTCAAAAAGATTACAGGGGAACAAGGAGACCACAAATTCATAAATTCATGTTTGCATATACACTTTTTAGTCTTCATGAACATTATTGATCATTTTATCATAAACATACTTGTGTTATTAACATCATTATTCACAATCTAATTCTGCCTTGACTCTGATCTTAGCAATTTGAGTAGCATTCTTGCCTTTGATTTTGTTGTGTTACTACTCTGACTCTGCAGGAGCAACAACAACCTAGTCAAAACTCCACTTTCAATGGCTGTCTCTCGTGCACGCTCAAACTCACCACAAACAACTAAAAGCACCTCAACAGCACTCTCACTGCATTCTTGATCAGATACCTTGAAAACCATATTAACCAAAGTTCGAACACCATTAGGGTGATTCACCAATGCCACTCTACCACTTTCCAGCTCCATAAGTTTCTCAACTGTTCTCACTGCCAGTGGGGCCATGTTTCTTCTTCCTGATGAGATGTATCTCATGATTCCATCTATTGCTCTTCCTCTCACCAAACTCTCTCTATTGGATTGCAACGAACACAGTGCTGACATGGCTTTAATTGCATCCCCAGAAACTTCATAGTTTTGGTTAACAATTTGAACAATCTCGTGTACTAGTTTGGGAGAGTTTCCAAGAATATAGCATAATTCTTCTGTCTCAGATGACCATGATGCTGACTCTATAACACGGCACAAGCTAGTCTTAACCGAGTTACTACCCTTTTCAATTAGTACCACAAACATGGCTAATTTAGACCCATCTTTGATAATATTTAGAGGCTCCAAACTACCGAGTGGCAGCAATTTCTGAATGCAGCAAAGTGCGAGCTCTATGAAGTTCATGTGATCTATTGATACTGGAGTTCCAAAAACCAGTTCCAAAAGCAGTGGTAAGAAGTTCAATTGGAGAAAGCATGATTTGTTGAAGGAGCAATACTCATCGGATAAGAGACTGATTTTGGTGAGTGCTTGGAGCTTGGTATCTAAGCTGCTTTCATGGGATTCAAGGTTGCGCTTGAGAGAAGCCAAGGAGTCAGAAGTTGAAGTTTCAGGGTTGGAAGGGTCGAACAAGGGACCCAGTTGAAGCCACTGATCGATCAAGTGACGAAGAGTGTGGTTGGGAACAATGGAAGGATCGTGAAGCTTTTGCATTGTGACCGGACAAGTGAGGTTACCAGCAGCAAGCCATTTTTCTATGTTGGACCTGTCATAGGTTTGGCCTGTGCACAAGGTTACAGGATCTTCCAACAAGTCTAAACTTATGGGGCATCTGAATAGGGGGGGAATGGTGTTTTGAGAGTGGTTCATGGAAAGAAGAAGAAACTGAAGATTGTCAAGAACACCAGTGGAACTTCAAAGAGACAAAAACATCAAAGTGGATTCTCAAATATGATGTTTCATGTGAGGCTTTAGACTGGAAGACATGCATTCTAAAGCAGACACAAAGATGGTGTCAGAAAGTGAGAAACTTTTTTTATTTCCTCTTTTAGCTTGTAAAAGCCTTGAGTGAGAGAAAAGAAGAAGAAGAAGAAGAATTAGATGCAAGAAGCCTGGAAGTGGAGTGTGCATTATAAATGAGAAGTGAGAAGTGAGAGATGACCAAACAACATTGCATAGAGTGGAAGGAAGTGATGGATAATGAGAGGAAAAAAAGTTGCATAGTTGAGGAATGAGATTAATTCCACATTGGCAGCACAAAAGAGTAGTGGGAAGTTTGTGCAGGTGTGGAGAAAGGGAAAGCAGAAAAGTACAAATATTTGATGGCAAAAACAGAAAGGAACAGGCACAGAGTGTGTGGGAAAAATATAGAATATTTGAAGAAAGAAAGTGGAATAGGAACTGATATTATAGAATAATGGTGAGTGTGGTCCCCACCCCAGGCATCTTCTTTATCAATCCAGTCAAACCAAAACACTCTTTTGCTTTTGTCCAGTCAAACTGGACAATCAAGAGTCAAAAATATTGTTAATACCTTTGAAGTTTGAATCCACCTTCGTCACCACCTAATGGAGGAAAATTCTGTCTTTCATGTTTTCATGCTTTTATGGAGCACAGTTTTCTTGTTTGAAATAATGGAATACAAAGAAGGAGAAAGCTTTTTGTGATGATTTTTTTGTTTGGGTCAAATTGTTCGGAGAATATATCACAGTTCACAGAGGTTATTTAGAAGACATTACACAGTAATCAGTATGCTTGATTTCCTCTTTAGGGTTTCATTTTAAATAATTATGCACTGCTCAATGGTCAATATGGCTGCAAATATTACTTCTAAATAAATTCATAATGTCACCTCTCACGTGATTTCAAATTAAAATTTAATAATTAAATAAAAAAATCTCCTCCTCATGATTCTTGTATGTATTGTTGCATATAAATTTTTGATAAATAAATTTTAGACTGATTGTATCTGATAAATACCATAAGGGATGTCAAACGGGTAAGAACGATACGGATAATAGTTTTCTCGTATTTTAATCGTTGGATAAATATTCGTCCCGTATCTGTATCTATATTTGTGTAGATATCTGATATGAGGGTACCTACATATTTTGTTAAAATTCATGAATATCCACGGATACCCGCGAATATTTACAAAAAGAAGAAATTAATATTTGATAACAAATTGTAACTATAAATTCAAATAAAAATATAATGCATAATATTTTATAAATTTCAAACAAAGTACAAATAATCTATTTAAATAGTGTTGAATGATAGTTTACAAATAAATGAACATTTTTTAAAACCAATTGATAAAAAATAACTCATTCAAAATCAATGTGTTAATATTTTAATTATTTTTCTTAATTATTTTAATTTAAATTAGAGTATAACGGGTATGGGTATCCACGGGTATGGATACTATGATACCCGTACCCGCCCCGTTAACGTGGGGGTATAAAAAATATCCGTACCATTATTCGTGGATATCCATTTTCAATATTTATTTCCTACTTGTTGCAGGTTTTATCCGCGAATACCATGGGTACAAAATTTTTTGACATTTCTATCTATAATAGATTAGGTAAAGAAAGACATGACCATGCAATTAAAGTGTTTTCGTAATAAGAAACACATGTTACAGTTAAAATTAGGCGCCCCAAGTAACTCATTAAAATTTAGGCCATTTATATATAAGTTTAATTAAATTTATTTAGAGCTGTCAAAATGGGTTGGAACCTGCGAGCCAACCCGGCTCATCACGGGTTCAGGCCAGGTTGGGTTGAAATTTTTTTACAAATTTTAATACGGGTTGATTTTTGACCCAGCTCATTTAGAATCCGACATCCGGGTTGAACCCGTGGTGAGCCGGGTTGGCTCACCAACTCGCAGATAAAAGGGTCACACAAGTATTTTTTATTTTTTTTATTAAGTTGGACTTTACATTTGGGATAGGTTAGGTTGTTTATTTATCCAACACATAAATAATTTGTATTTTTTTTATTTTGGTTTGTATTTGGATTGTATTAAAGTTTATTTAGATTTTAATTAGAATTACAATTTAGTTTGACTAAAAAAAAATAAAAAATAATTTTTTTAATTAAGTGAACCCGTGAGCCAACCCGTTTAACCCGCTAACCCGTGATGGGCCGAGTCGGGTTCGAATTTTATTGGCTCGCTAACAAGTGAGCCGGGTTGGGTTGACTCACTAAATTATCAACCCGTGGTGGGTCGAGCTGTGTCGGGCCGGGTTACCCGTTTTGACAGCTCTAAATTTATTTTTAAATCAATCACGTATTTATTTTTAAATTTCAATTATTTATCAATCTTATTTTTAAAGTTGCAAATGAAATAAGTTGTTTATGAGTATGATCATGGTTTCTAAATTGATCACTAATTAATTACTTTGGTAGCGAAAATCTTGATAATTAATGTTTAGTGATCAATTTGTTTTCCTTGGTAGCTAAATTTTATAAATCAATTTAAAATCCAATTATAATTTTTTATTCATATAATGACTATTTTAGAAACTGGTAATTTTTTATTTTGTAAATTGGTCACTATAATGACTAACAACTTTTGGTCATTAGAACTGGTTATTAATGAGATTTTTTTTAGTGGTATGTATAAAAGAATATTGATCATACCAAACCATTCTTATAACAAACAATACAATATAACATCAAATTATAAATAAAGGAAGATTATAAAGAGTTTGGGTTGAGGTACCCAAAGCATTGTCCTTATAGAAAAAAAAACGTTCCTACTACATAGGGTAAAACAAAATTATATGATATCCTCTCCCAAGACACAACAACGCATTAGATCCATCGAGTGCAATAAAAGATATTTGAATCTTATGAACATAAATGTTTTAAAAGACAAACACTTTTTTATAAGCTAATGTGTTTGTTATGTCTTTTCCTCACATAAAAAGGTTTCTTGAATTTAAATGAAAAAAGTAGATAAAACTCCAGTTATTTCTAAAATGCTAAGATCTATGACACAAGAACACAAGAGGAGGGGTTGATCCGTATCATCTTAGCTCGACTCTGATTTCTCTATTTTTTTTAAATCGAGTCTGACTCTTCTCTTACCCATATGGAACATGCTTAGACAAATCTTCTTTTCATAAATCCTGCTTTATTTAGATTGAGAAAATCATTTGGTTTTATAAAATCATATTTTATCGAATACGCGGTCAATTATTTTTCTAATAGTAGGAGGTGACAATTAAATACAATTTCCCATGATTTTTGTATCTGTAATAGTGGGAAAAGAAAACTTAACTCCAATAAGTTGTTTAAGAATAATCATGTTGAGTTTCTTGCCCTTTGTCCCAAGATTAGTCAAATTCATTTCATGATGAAGGCAGTGAAAGGGATACAGCTCAATAGTAAAGTATCACCCTGACGTGGTAGAAGTCATCATTTGATTTTGTTGTAATAAAAAAAAAGTAACAAAGAATAATTTATTATCTATTAAAACTATCAAAATAAACAAATTTCTAATTTATATATTCCTCGAATAAGTAAAGGATTTTAAGTTTTTATGATATTATCGATAGAAAAATAATTATCTTTTAATATATAAACTATTAATTAAATTACTATAAATATAAAATACTTTTTTATTCTCATTAATTACGAGATTTATTTAACTAATCCATATATGGGGTTTTCAAAACTTCAGACATTAGCGGGAGTTTTCAAAACCCCTGGTATTAATGAGGGTTTTTGGAACCCCGAGTATTAACGGGGTTTTTGAAACCTTCAGTAAGTTGCGCTAATATTAGGAATTGTTAAAAACATCCGATAATCTGTTAGCCACGCTTGTTCTTCTAGAAAAATTGTAAACTCCTGGTAAAATCATTAGTGAAAGGTTAAACTCCCACTAAAAACAATTATTTTTGTAATGATAAACTATTAAAATATTATTTTTTTCTATCTCTATCACGGTGAGCCAAAATCAATATTTCAATTTCTGTTGTGTAATAGTTCAAAATTAAATCTTGAATGAGCTATGTGAAAATTTGATATAAATAAACAATTTTTTTTTTGTGAGCTATATATTCTCGTTTAATTTTGATAATGATATTTTTCTCAAGTTGAGTTGAAATTTTGACGGGAGTTAAGACAATGAAAATTTAGTATAGAATTAGTTGTTGAAATAAGTGTTAGGAATCCAAGTGTGAGTCTAAGTCCCACATTGACCAGTATTGAGAAAGTAGAGCACCATATAAGGATCAAGGCCCATAAACCCATTGCCTTAAGGTTTTGGGTTGAGAGTGGTGTCAATAT
>Ga0214542_1005194_pt1 | contig 25009 bp, 8 predicted proteins | sample CNSS1metaG_FD_160096 | JGI IMG/M metagenome (GOLD analysis project Ga0214542, IMG submission 160096) | Root nodule microbial communities from cowpea collected in UCLA plant growth center, Los Angeles, California, USA - CNSS1 | ecosystem: Host-associated > Plants > Roots > Nodule | place: USA...
CTTTTATATTTTTTTGAAATATTTTTTAATTTTATCAACTAAGTTTCATCAATGTTGTAGTTTGCAAATTTAATAAATGTTTTGGTTCTCATGAAATTTTATTTGGTATTCTAATATAAAATGTAGACAATTATAATTTATTTCAAAGTATTTGATATGGAAGAAATAATCATCCTCCTAATATTGAATATTTGATAATATTATGTTTTCTTTACCGTAAATTTTTTTTCTCTTATAAAAATTAATATTGAAGTAGTTAAAACACGGGTATAGGTATGGGTACGAGATTATACCCGTTATCCGATGGAGATGGGGATGGAACAAAAGTTTGATACCTGTTGGGTTTGGGTATGGGGATGAGGATGAATTTTTTTCTGCGGAGATGGGTATAGAATAGCGAAACCCGTCCCCGCCCCGCCCCGTTGTCATCCCTAAATGTAGTACAAAATGAGATGTTACAAAATATAATATATAATTAATTAATATTACATATGTATATATTTAATAAGATTACTGTAGACTAAACTTTTAACAATATTTAAATTTGAAAAAATTTTAAAAATGTTATAAAATAAAGTGAATAATAGAGAGAATAATAGGTAATAGAGAAGAGAATAAACAATAGAAGATAGAGAATAGGGAGCAACTAATATGTGCATTATTATTGATAGGAAGAGCCTTATTTATAGATACAATATGTAATCTATAGAAACAAATCAACTTAGTTAATACAAATATTTACCATAAAGAGTAATAAATCATATGAGTAAATGTAATGTAGGACAATCATTAATTCATAAAAAAAAAACATTTTAATTCGTTGTTAAAAAAATATTGTTATAACTTATGTAATTCAACCACAATTCATCGTAATTCCTTTAAACACCAACGAACTAGTATAAATCCAAATTGCACTGAAAAGGTAAAGACAACGAGACCCAAGGAATTTTTAAAATCTTGGGTGTATCTATTTAAGAAAATTTTTATATGAACATTTATTTTATCGTTGAGGAACCAAAGTAAATTAATAAATTAATAATAAATTTTTTTCATTTTACTATTCATAATTTTTAACTGAATATGTATAAATATAAAGTGTCAAATTTGTTTATATTAATAAAAAATCTCCAAGTATATTTTTGACAGTTTAAACACAGGTTAGGTTAGCCTTCATGAATAGTTACCTGTACACACTATATTTAACTCATTAATTTGCCAAACTCTTGATATTTTATAATTGCTGACTTATTAAACTAAGATCCTTCATCTGTCACACTAGATTAATAACCAATATAACACCTTCCATTAATGTATTCTTCCTTAGTCTGTACCATTTCATTATCCAAGATGTGCCCTAATAATTAACGAAGTAAAAGAAATGAACAGAAAAGAGCAGGGAAGTCAATGAAACTAATTTATCTTAATAAGTTCTTGGGTTACTAAAGGTTATGGGATTCACATTTTCACCAACTTCAAAGTAGATTTGAAATTAAAGTTGGGCATCTTAGGGTAAGAAACTTTATTTTGGAGCATTTTGATATGATATTTAAAATTATTTCAAAACTTGTTTGAGTTTATTTAAAAGAAATATAATTTTTAAAATATATTTTTAGTCTTTAAATTTAATTTCTAATTCAGTTATGTGTGAAATTATTTTACATGTTAAACTTTTTAAAATGTATTTTAGTATTAACTGTTTATTTATTATTTGGATTATTTCGATGTTAACTTAAAATATTATTTAATATATAAAAAATAATATTATTAAGTTAAAATAATTATATATATATATATATATATATTTAAGTTTGAAAATTAAAATATATTAAAACTTTTGAAATTTAAAATATAAACAAATTTCAACAAATTTAAAAATTAAAATTATATTTAACCTTTATTCTTTAAAATAATATATATCAGTGAAATCTGTATCAATATAAATAAATATTATCATATATCATACTTAAGTTTTAAATTAGAAAATATCTAAATTTATATTATTTGAAATCTTGCCGAGTTTATTTTATTGAGTTAAAATTAAGTATTATTTATTTTATTAAATTAAAATTAAGTATTAGTTGTTTTTGAATGATGTAACAAAATAAAAAATTTAAATGATCTTTTTAAATCAAATTACATAAAATAAAAAAAAGTCACCATTCAAATCTAGTAAAAGAACCTAATATCCTATCAATACAATCCTTTAAAAAGAAAAAGCCACCCATCAACAAAACAAAAATAAATTCATGATTAAATAAAATTATTTTATAATATTTTCACTTTTAAATAACTATTTTAAATAAATTTTTCTTACAAAACCATTAATTCGAGACGTCAAAATTATAACAAACAAAAACCTTAAAATCGATCTCATCGCGAAGTGGAACCCACGTCATCCATTCCAGGGTTGCAAAGAAATTTGTCAAAACCTACGTGCTCTCGGAGAAAACATCCCACAAAAAAAAAAAATCATTATCAACCAAACAAAAGATGTATACAATTTTTGTTTGACTTTTATTTTTAATATTATCTTTTACTATGCTTTTAAAATATATTGAAAACATTTTTAGTATTTCAAATTATTACATTTTAAATAGAGGCTAAAGAAAACATGAGAAAATTTAAGAGAGAATCCGCCCGCAATTCTTTAAAAATTATTTTTATATTTTAACTATCACTATAATTTAAATTTATATGTCGATATTATATTAAAAAATAATTTTTCTTATTATCAGAAGAAAAAAAAAAATATATATATATATATATATATATATATATATATATATCATTATAAAAAAACTGATATTATTAACGGTCCTAATTCGTCGGTAATGTTCAAAATTTATCATTAAATTAGAATTATCGACGGATTAGCGACAGTCAAAAATTTGTTGGTGAAATTCTTGCTCATAAAATTTTATCAACGGAAGTCATGTTTTATTTGTAATTATCGACGGAAAAAAATTTTATCAACGAAAGTCATGTTTTATTTGTAATTATCGACGGAAAAATCTATTGATAATTATCGACAGAAAATTAGTTAGTAATTACTGACCAAAAAATTTGTCGATAATTACCTAAAAATTCATCGACAAATAACGCGCATTGTTTATCTTCTTCCTTCTCCTCTTTCATTTTTTTTCGTCCTTTTCTTCTTCTTTTTCTTTCGTTGGTAATTAAAATATCAAAATTTATCAATAAAATTCGTCGATAATTCAAATTTATTGACTGGGTAATTCCATTAATTTTTTAGAGAATATATATAAATATAATAAAATAAATAATAAAGTAATATTGTTATGTTGACCCAACAAATATTAAAATAGTAAATATAATATCATCATCCATTCTTTTCTCTTTTTCATTTCTTATTTTCTATTTTTGCACTAATATTTCACGTCAAATCAGTTATAACATGATCATAAAATAGAATAGAATTTTATGTCGTATTCTCCCACAATAAACTATTACATAAATAAATATTTATACTGATACAATTTAAGAGTAATTTATTTATTTGAAAATTTTGAATTTTTTTTAAGGAAAATGATGTTTTGGTGACTTAATTAAAAGAAAATTGAATTTGAAAAATGTTAAGAAGGTATTTCAAATAACTAAAATAGTAGAAATAGAAATTTATTTCAAAAAGAAGAAAATTGAAATTTTCCTAGTTATAAAATTTTTTATTGTTTATGATAAAAAGGTCCACAGGTTCAAAAACCAGAGCTAGCTTAGATCGAAGGTTGATCTAAGCAAGCTCGGGCCGAATGTTGAGCCGACTCAGCCTGGGCTGAAGGTCGAGCTGAGTTGACCCTAACAGAAGGTGGAGACGAGATGACCCTGAGTTGAGTCGACTTAGGCCGAACGTCGAATTGTGTCCAAATGTCGAGTTGAATTGACTTTGGCCGAAGGTTGAGACGAGATGACTCTGAAACGAGTAGTCTGAGTTGAAGGTCGACCCTAGTTGTCCATGTCGTAGGTCGAGCCGAGTCAGTCTGGATCAAAAGTCGAGTCAGCCTAGGTCAAAGTTTGAACCGGGTCGGCCGGGGCTAAAGGTCTAGACGAGATGGTTTTAAGTTAAGTCAGGTCTGGCCGAAGTTTTATAGCTAGGTCGATGCAGGTTGAAAGTCAAGTTGAGTTGGCCTAGACATAAGGTTTAAACCAATCTACCCTAGTTGAAGGATGAATCGAGTCAACTCAGGCATAATCGGTTCGAATCGGCTGAGGTTGAATTGATTCAAATTGTGTCAAGGTCGAATCGACCTAGATCGAACCAATTGAGGTCGAGCTAAGTTAAGTTAAACTCAAAGATAAAATTGAATTCACAATAAAATAGAAATTAAATTGATTTATCCAAACAAAATAATTGAAATATCGTCCAAACTATTATTTAAAAAATAAAGAAAATTTAGCTATAAAAAATTTAATTACTAAATATTTCAATCTTTTAAAACTATTAAAATATCTCGTCCAAGAGAACTTCATTAGTCAAAATTGGTTAAATCTCGTACATATATTATATAACTACAATTTTTTCTATGGCATGTGAAGGACAAGAAATACAACTTCTGCTTCTCGATAAAAATGACTAGAGAGTTAATTAACATTTTCATGCAAGTTTCTGAAATATCAATTGTTTTGAATTGAGAAGAATTATATATATACAAATAATTAAGTAATATAAGTAAAGATAATATACTATGATTTTCACTTTTTATTTTATAATGCAGTTTAGCGTACGTTGTTGATTAATATATTATTATTTTTTTTTTAAAAATTAATAATTCACGTTAAAAAATAAAGAATAAAAATAAAAATAGGAGTGAATGCAAAATTTTGATATATAATTAAATCCTAACACCCTAATCATTCAACCCGCCCGCTAATTTTATTTTCTTTTCTCTGACAAGAACACAATAAAGAGAAAAAAGAAGAGAGACCAACCACTGTCTCTTACTCAACACACAATCCCTTGATTCTCTCTCTCTCTTTGAGGTTGCTTTACAAGGAGATCCCAATGTGGGACTCCACCAACCGCCATTTCTGCAGCTGAAAGCTTGGTATCCATCAAACACTCATGTCCCATTACAGTTAGGGAGAGAAAGAAGGAAAAGAAAATCAAAGGGTATTATAATTGAGATGAATGTGAGTAGGAGAAGAGTTGGGGCTAGATGCAGTGTGGTTGCAGGGTCAGTGTGGGAGAGCAGAATGAAGAGTGATGAAGTTGGTGGTGGAGTTAAGGTCTTCAACGCAGAACAAGGTTCTGAAGAAGGAGGCAATGGTGGCACAAGATTGAAGAGAAGCCAAAATGGGGGTGTAATTGCTACTGGAAAGACAAAATCTTGGAAATTGGAAAGGTCTGAGGGGTTGGAGAATAAAAAAATTCAATCAGGCAGAGGAAAAGTAGAACAATGTAAGAACCTTAATGTATCTTCTGATTCAATAAAAAAGAGTCCAAAGCAAGTTAGGAAGGAGAAGAATGAAGGAACTTCTGTTTGTACTGATAAATTAGAACAAGGTCAAATTCTCACCAGAAGGAAAAGATCTGAGGTGGGTGAACCTGGTGACAAGAATATTGGGGAAATCAGAAAGAACAATGGCAAGAATGACAGTGATGAAAATTGCAAGGATTTTGGTGTGTGTCAAGAGAAGGTAATTTCTAGCAGTTCAGATGATGCTAGCATGGTCAAGTGTTCATTAGTGCATGTTGATGGTGATTCTCATGGTGATGAAGAAGAAGATGAGGAGGAGGAGATTGATACTGAGATGGAGATACAGAGTTTTGATGTTAAGGAAATTAATCCACCAAAATCCAAGGTTGGGAATAAGCCAGAAAAGGAGTTTGTGAATGTACCAGAAAAACAGAAGATTGAAAAGTCTGTGAAAACCGACAGACATTTTCATCAGAAACATGAAAGGTTACTACTGGCTGTCCCTCTAACTGTGAAGCCATCTCCTCCAATAAAAAAGCTCTCCACAGTTCACCAAAATTTCTCCAAGGCTGATTCAAGTAAGGTCTTGTTCCTTAAACATGATTTTTGAGTTTTGGGCTTTTTCCAAGTCTAATTGATCTTTACCATTCAGTTCCAAAGGCAGAAGAGTGCTATAGCTTTCCACAATCACAGAACAAACTGCAGAGTTTAGGTGATTTATCTACATTTCAGAATTATGCAAAAGTCAAAGTAGTTGAAAAAATTTGTATAATTTCAACCACTCATTCCAGAATGTTTTTATATATGTCACTCTTCAGTGGATTTAATCATGTGGAAAGATATCTCAAGATCAGCATTTATCTTTGGGATTGGAACATTCACTATAGTTTCATCTTCTTATGCAAGGGACACCAATCTGAGGTTAGGAATCCTCACCACAGTTCAATCCATTCTCAACATACACTTTTGCTACTTAAAAATAACCCATAATTGAACTTCTTGATCCTTGGTTCTGCAGTCTCATTTCTGCAATGTCCTATCTTGGCCTTGTCTATCTAGCTGTTATATTTCTGTACAGATCACTAATATGCAGGTAATCACAATCAATAATCCCAACATAGTGTTGAAAAATAAATGACAGAAATATACTACTGGATACTAAACTCTATGAGTTTTACTTACTAATAGGGGGGTCATAGATGTAGAAAGCTCAAACTATGTACTAGGAGAAGAAGAAGCAATTTGGATGCTAAAGTTGATACTTCCTTACTTGAATGAATTTCTGTCACAACTCAGAACCATGTTTTCTGGAGATCCTGGTACCACCATAAAGGTATTTTTTTCTTTTGTCACAAATAGCATGATTTGTTTCCATTATTTCTTCCTCCTTCTTCTATAACCTGATAATAAATTTGGCAAGGTTTTTATGAATTGTAGTTGGCCATATCGTTCTTTGTTCTTGCTAGATGTGGCAGCTCCATAACCATTTTAATATGGCCAAATTCTGTGAGTTGCTAATGCCTAGGTCTATTGCATTATGCACAAAAATGAGCACAACCAACTGCATGCCAATGCAAAAGCCTCTCTCACGCTTTGCACCACAAATCCTTCATATTTTTTCTTATTTTGTCTTCTGTTCTTAATTACTAATCTTGTTCTCACACTGCCTCAGGCTTCTTTGGATCTTTTACCTTGCCAAGAATCTGCTCCTCATATTCTGCACAGTTAACTACATTTGGTAAAATTCTAAATTACATGTCACTTTGATTTGGCTTCATCATTTTTAATGCTTAGGATGATTGTAATAAGTGACTACTGCTAGATGTTGCCCACATACGGATACGGATACGGAGATACGGTTAAATTGAAAAAAATATAGGATACGGGACACGGGACATAGCGTATATATACGTATTAAGTTTGAAACTGTCAACTAACACATTGTCAACTAACATAAAAATGAATCCAATTTATATATCTAATATCCAATATGCAAAAAGTAGTAAGAATAAGATTTATTCTTTATTTTAGTAATCAAAATCATGTCAAAGATAAAAAAATATCTTTCAAATTAGATATAGTGTACTCTACAAGTATCGTACGAATATCGATATTCGATACGTGTCGGACATAGGACACGCCATTTATGAGACGTGTGGGAGCATCATATTTGATGCTCTGTTGCCAAATATTAAGGTTGCAGAATTTGTGCAGGCCTACATAGTTTGATGGTGCATGTGTTTATTATGGTCATGGAAATGGCTCTTTTACCTTTGATTTGTATAACTGATTCATTGTAATGGATTTAGTGGGTCCCCTTTAAAGAAAAAAGAGTAACTTATGTTGTCTAGGGTTTTAACTATATAAAGACCTCCTCCATTGAAATAATTGAACTCTAAATCTGCTTTAGGATTTAGGTATTTTGCATTTTTAATAATGGGGATGTGTGAAACTTTTAATGGATCACATGGATGAGCATCTTTGCTTTTATTCTTCACTGTTTTGGGTCCACTCCTTACAAGTATTGGATTTATCATCAAAGCGTTCATATTTTGGAACACAATTATGAGATAATAATGCCCATCACATTACATACATACGTACATCATGCACTTAGTGGTCCCCCACCCCCAAGGTCCAAACCCTATCATACTATCTTAATTTTCTTGTGTTTACTTACTCCAAAAAATAATGATACTTTGATATTAGAAAAACAATTACACTTATGACATTTCTCCTCATCTTTTCTTTTCTTTCACAATTACAATCTTTTCTTTTCTTTTCTTTCACAATTACAAAGTTCACTTTTTTACGATAATTTTACTCCTACAATCACGGTTAAAAAATACAATTTATTATCATTTTTTTTAAATTGTTTTCTTAAGTAATACTTATAATAATTTACAAGAAATGACTACCAATATTTTTGTAAAATATTTTTGCACAAAATACTTTTCACAATAAATTATTTTATAGGAAATACTTGCGAATTTTATAATTTTGTAGGAAATAATTATCCACGAAATAATTATCCGTCAATCAAAATTTTTAGGAAAAATAGTAAATTTTTTTTTTCTTGCAATTTTTCATAACAAATTTGCAAGAAAAATCCCATAAAATATGAAAATTTGTAATAGTGAATATGTTCTTAAGTAAATGAATATAATGTATGTCAAAGTATCATTATTCGTCTAAAAATGGTCTTAAGTGATATTACGGAGATAACCATAATTAAACCCCTCCTTCATGAATCAATGATTTAATCCTCTAAGTTCATGAATTCTTATATAACTCTTAACTCAATCTAATGGTTTAAATGTTCTTGTCTTAATGTGATGAATGATTTGTTTTTGTTTCAATTTATATGAAGCAAACTTTTGGATTGGTCGATTCCGTGATGCTTGGGATTCTTGTTCTCACAAAAAGGTTGCAGCTCTTGCCATTTTTGGCATTGTTTGGAATCTGTCATCACTTGTTGCTCGCATTTGGTCAGGTAACTAAGATAATCACGTTTGGGTTGTAAAAACTACAGTTATTAGTTACTTACTTAGAGTCACACCTAAGATGTAGAAATAAACTAGTCATTGATTTAGCGCCAACCTTTTGGTGTAATGTAACATTTTGGTAGAGTTTTTGGTAAAAGAAGATACATAGTTTTGTGTCTTACATTTCAGTACACAGCTAAGAACTAATGAATTGTGTAATTGCAGTGTTTGTGCTATTTGTGGGCTTTAAATATTATCAACAATATTATTTGGTAAGAGATGATGAATGGGTGGAAGATGAAGCAGGGTTTGGTGAAACATGGCAAGAACCTGTTGGGGTTAAAGCAAGAATGCAGAGACAATGACATGCACCAAATATATTTGAAACGCAAAAGGAAAAGAAAGGATTTTGAAGAGTGTCAAGATTTTTAGTTTTTGCTTTACAAAGTATTTTCTCCATTGTAAAAAAACGTATCATTATAAAGGTCATTCTAGTGTTTTTCTTAATAAACCAACATGGCTAAAGAGAAAAAAGAAACAACTTTATGATTAATTTGTAATTAGAATTTATTGAATTTCATCTTTCAAAATTATGATGGCATGCTGCTAACTAGGCCTTAGCATATTACGTGGGTCTATCTGAATTCGTTCGACTTAGAGTTGTTAAAACGGGTAACTCGACCCGATCCGGCTCGATCCACCACGGGTTGATTATTTAGTGAGCCAATCCAACTCGATTCACTTATTAGCGAACCAAAAAAATTTGAACCAAAATCACAAAAATACAAATTATCTATGTGTTGGCTAAAAAAAACAACCTAACATGACCCAAATATGCAAAGTCCAACTTAACAAAAAACACTTGTGTGATGCTTTATTTGCGGGTTGGCTCACCAACCCGGCTCACCACGGGTTCAGTCCGAGTGAGCCGGGTCAAAAATCAACCTGTATTGGAATTTGTAAAAAAATTTCAACCCAACCTGACTCGAACCGGTGATGAGCCGGATTAACTCGCGAATTTCAACCCATTTTGAAAGTTCTAGTTCGTCCTAAGAAAATAAAATTGTTGTTTGGTTGATTTTAGACGGATCGAATTATAGTGGATTAGGATATTTAGATAAAAACAAATTGTCACGATCAAATATGAATATTAATTTTTAACTTCGCGGATACTTGACACAACCCGAATCTCTTACTTATAAAAATCAAACTTTTCTTTTAACCTAATTCTATGTGGATGCAACTCCCGTTTCTTCCCTCTCCACCTTCATTTTTCTTCCATGCCCATCACTACTGAAGGGATGCTCTTGGTGGCGAATATTTTGGTTGTTGGTGGTATAGTCACAGTCAATGTTGTGGAGGCGGTGGTGGCACTATTGTTGTCGGTACGTGGTGGAGGGTGTCGTCACCATGATCTTCTCTTTTTTAATGCTTCTTTTTTAAGTTGTACGTTAAAAAATGTTTTTTGTATTTTTTTATAGAATACTAGTTGGACACCCGTGCACAGGTCATTGTGTTTTTTTTTTAAAATTGTTATTATGATATTTAATATAATTATTATTATATTGGTATGAATTATCTATTTATATAGTAATATTTTGTTTATATAATAATATTTAGGTTAAATCATTCCAGAGGTCTCATTTTTGTAGCGAAATCTCAAGTAGGTTCATCCATTTTGTTTGACTCAATTGAGTCTTTATTTTGGAAAATTCGTTGCAATCAGTTTCTTTCCGTTATACAGTAATTAGGGATAGCAAAAATACCCGTGCCCGCAGATATCCGCGGATAAAATCCGCGACGGATAGTTACTACCCGCGGGTATTTATTACCCGCGGGTAACGGGTAACAGGTATTTTAATACCCGGTTATAAACGGGTCGGGTACGGGTATCATACTATCCGTACCCGCGGGTACCCGTTACCCGCAAAAAATTAAAATTAATATTTTATTTATATTTTATTAAGTTAAATTTAATTAAAATTAGAAGTAACAGTATATTTTATTATGTCAAATTTAATTATAATTATAATTATAATTATAATTTAATTTTATTTATATTTTATTTTTATAATTTTATATTAAAAAATTTATAAAATTCATATTTTTTTAAATATTTGCGGGTATCGGGTACCCGCGGGTTTTAAAAATATCCGCGGGTATTTTTTAAGCGGATACCCGGCGGGTAAACGGGCGGGTAACGGGCAGATTTTTTTTTAGCGGGTCGGGTACGGGTATCATACTATCCGTGCCCGACCCGACCCGTTGTCATCCCTAACAGTAATAGTGTTAATTATGTGCCACGTGTCAGCACGTGGTTTTTTTAATTTTTTTAATTTTTTATAATTTTTTATAATTGTTTTTATTTTCTTTATAATTTTTAAAAAATAAAATAAAATTGCTACATGTCAATCTGACATTGTGCCACATGACAGAGACAATGTGATATGATAGTGGCAGTGCCACGCGTCACTATTGGATGTAAAAAATCTCAATGTAGTCTCTGTATTTGTTATTTTGTCTCAATTTGGTCCCAATATTTTTAAAACTGAATCAATTTCATCCCTGTATCAAATTTAATTTTTATATAAATTTTATAATGGTACTTTTTAATAGTTGATATTTTTAACAAAATTAAGTTTATTTAAATGTATATTTTGCACTAATATTTATTTAAATTTTGTTTTAAATATTTATATATCTATAATTTATAGATAAATGTTAGAGTTGCTTTAAAAATAAAAACTTTATAAATTCAAATATAAAATTTTAAAAAAAATTATAATAATTTTAACATTTGTTTATAAATTATTGATATAAATATTTGAAACAATATTTAAATAAAGTTCAATGCAAAATATACATTTAAATAAAATTAATTTTGTTAAAAATATCAATTATAATAAAAACACTATTGTAAAATTTATATAAAAATTAAATTTGATATAGGGATGAAATTGATTGAGTTTTAAAAAAATTGGGAGTCAATTGGGACAAAATAACAAATATAGGGACTACATTGAGACTTTTCACATCCAATAATGACACGTGGCACTGCCACATCACACTGTCTCTGCCACGTGGCACAGTGTCAGATTGACACGTGGCAATTTTTTTTATTTTAAAAAAATTATAAAAAAATTAAAAATTAAAAAAAAATCAAAATAACCATGTGCTGACACGTGGCACATAATTAATAACAACTAACGGAAAGGAACTGATTGCAATGAATTTTTCAAAATAGGAACTCAATTGAGTCAAATAAAAATGGGGGACCTACTTGAGATTTTGCTACAAAAATGAGGAACTCTAGAATGATTTAACCTAATATTTAATAGAAAGGGATTGATAATATAAAAATAAAGTTAAATACTGAATAATGTGAAAATGTTGAATTCTGAATTTTAAAAAATCTGAAATAAAATATAATAATATAGTAATAATGAAATGGATTTATTTATTAAAATTTATGATGTTGCAAAGTAGATTTAGATGATAATAATTGAATAAAATAAATATCATTTGACATATTATTTTAATACAAAAATTATAATATATTAAATTTCCAAAACATAGTTACATGAAATCATAAAAAAAAAAATTGAATATTGTTACATGAAATGATTGGATTTAGATATATTAAATAGTTAACATGGTTAGGAATATGAAGTTTTGCTTGATATAGCAGGGGTGTAAAGAGAAATAGGTGGGGTGCATACAGGAAAGCCCATACGTTTATAGATTAGGTTGCAGGTAGTTAAAATTTATTCTAAACATTCACAAACATTGTCGGGTAGTTATGGATGATGAAAGAGGAAGGTTGTGGAGAATACATGAGGAGAAGTTGGTACTATATGATATATTGAACACATGAACATGTTAATATCTATTTTGAATGTATTTTCTTTTTGCAATTTAGTTATATGATAACTTTTTAGTGGTGTTTATTGGTATGGATTCTTTGACTACTGGATGTAATAACCAATTGTCGAAGTCGATCTGCAAATGTATGTTAACCCATACAATGCAGTAATATAAGTAAATTAATATAAGTAATATATGTTTGAGATAGTTTGCTACAATTTAAAAATGCATAACATAGGTTAGATAGATCTATTTGCATACTTGGTACAGATTCTGGAAAACTTCTTTGAAAACTACATTGGTTGTAGAGTTCAAAGGTTTCTTCTCATTATCATGAATTAGGATCTTTAGTCCAACTTTGCTTTGAACTCTAGATAGCCCAACATATAGCTACTCGTGGCCGAAAATTGGTGTTGGTAGGTATAATCCTACTAATGCTAGGGATTGCCCTTGAGATTTGTTTATTGTCATTGCATAGGATAACATAACTGGGAATTGCCTTCTGATAAGCTTAAAAGGCCATGGCGTCTGTGAAGGTGTCATAGACATTCGAGGAATGTATACTTCCTGGCCTTTTCTGTTTCCAATAATTATCTTTGCTCCAATAACATGATTTCCTAGTCTGCTTACAACTAATCTACTCTCATTACATAGTCCTTCAGCCTGGTTCAAGTTCTTTAAAAGCATAATTAGAGCCCCAATCTTGGATTTAATGTTATGATTTGGGAGTCCTGACGTAATGAGTGTATTAAGAAATTCTGGGGCGGTTTGATGATATGCATCAACAATCATATCTTTTGAACGAAGAAATGTGATGAATGCTTCGAGGAAATGAAGAAGAGATTGACAACAGCTCCGGTTCTAGCTATACCAGACACCAGTAAGAAATTTGAGGTGTTTTGTGATGCATCCTATCAAGGCTTGGGGTGTGTATTGATGCAGGAAAGGAGGCCAGTAGCTTACGCTTCTCGACAGTTGAAGGTGCATGAGAAGAACTACCACATCCATGACTTAGAATTGGCTGTTGTAGTGTTTTCTCTCAAGACATGGAGGCACTATTTGTATGGCTCCCAGTTCCAGGTTTTCAGCGATCACAAAAGTCTGAAATACTTGTTTGACCATAAGGAGTTGAATATGAGACACCGGCGATGGATGGAGTATCTCAAAGATTTTGACTTCGAGTTACTTTACCATTTAGGTAAGGCGAATGTGGTGGCGGACGCCTTAAGTCGGAAAATGATTCACATGTCAGCGATGATGGTGAAAGAGCTAAAGTTGATTGAGAACCTCAGGGATATGAATCTGGGTATACAGCTGGGAGAAGGTTCTATCCGATGCAGTGTACTAACCTTGACTAGTGACATCATGGGGTTGATCTGTGAAGGACAGAAGAGTGATGTTGAATTACAGTAGTTTGTGAGCTGGTTGGGTACTGATAAAGGGAAGGACTATCAAATGGGATCTGATGGCATCCTGCGTTTCAGAGATAGAGTTTGTGTGCTGGGAAACTAGAGATTGAGGAAGCAAATTATGGAGGAGGGACACAAAAGCCGTCTTAGCATACATCCAGGAATGACTAAGATGTATTAGGATTTGAAACAGTCCTTATGGTGGAACGGAATGAAAATTGATGTCACCGACTTTGTGGCGTCGTGCTTGGTGTGTCAAAAGGCCAAGATTGAACATCAGCGCCCAGGGGGTACACTATAACCATTAGACATCTCGCAGTGGAAATGAGATAGTATTGAAATGGACTTTGTGATGCAAAACGTGGAATAGTACTAGCTTTCAAAATGTGGAATAGTACTAGCTTAAATGGTTGAAAGTAGTTGGTTTTGTTGCAAGGACTTGGGTTTAAGTCCTATGGATGCCAATTGTGTGATTATTTAATTGCATTATTTTTTATGATATGCTTGATCATGGTGAGTGGTTATAAATTCCTAGATGTATAAGAATTATCCAGAAACATGAATTGGCTTGATGGTTGTGCATTGGCTTGATAATTGCATGGTGGTGAGTTCGAACCTTGGTTAGAGTCAATTCATAAGAACTTATTTTTTTTATGCCTTGGGAAAAAATTTGAGTAGATGAAGAGTTGAATGTAAGTACTATGAACGCATACAAGAGGGTTAATGAAACTTAATTAGACATTAAGGATCAATTAAGAGATTGATTGGAATTGAATTTCGTTTTAATGTAATTTAATTAGTTTTTAGGGCTCGAAAAAGAGGAGGAATATGAAAATTTCGTGTGGCTACTATCTAAGGAGTTTACAACCCTAAAGAATTGAGTGAGGAGAGTGTGAGACGGCTGGAAGAAGGTCTCATTAGTGGGGTTCAACGTTGGAGCGAAGAAGGATATTGGAGCAATATTAGCGAAATTTCGTCGTTAGGGGAGTTGACCTTTGTTTGTTTATCCTTGCTCTTAATATGTTTGATGTATAAGAAAGCTGAGAGTTTTGTGCGTGATTATGAATTGGTAATGGGTATCTTTCTGTGGTTTATTTTTCTTTTCTGCTTCATCTGCTTACCAATGTACACAGCATATTTCTTTATCCTTGTTATGCATAATGACCTATTCGAAAGATTCTTTCTTTCGAACATTTTATTCTAGGAAGATTACTCTTGTTTTTGTGGTCTGATAAGCATCGTGAGTTTGGGTTCACGTCATCAACTACGTGTTTGTATGCATAGGATCTAATCCCTCTTGTTTTCTTACTAGAGTTTCGTTGGATTTTGGTATGTTTTATGTCTGCATGAATTTCATGGTATACTTTTTTATCAAAATAAGTGAGGGCTATAAAGTTTTCCTTGGCGCCGCAAGATGTTTATTTGGCTTTTCTTTCTTCGTTTATGGTGCAACTGTGTGACCCCTTTACTGTACTAATTCCCGTGCCCGCGTAAGGGTTCCCAAAAATGTGCGTCTTTCATTTAGCCAATCCCATGTTTAGATGCTTTACAATGCATGTGCGTCTTTCATTTAGCCAATCCCAAGTCTGGGTGGTTAATTATGGTGCATATGAATTGTGGTGATGTAATCTGAGGCATGTTGATATGTAAAAAATACGCAAGTAGGTATTCTAGATGTATGCTTTGATGATTGGTGTGTTAGGATTGATTATGTTGTACCTAAAACAAGTAAATCTGAGTTACTAGTGTAGTGTCTGGCAGTGTGGATGGAACTGCCAAGCGATAGCTACAAAACTAGGTGGCCTGGAGTGCAAGTTCGCCTAGCGATGTATGTGAAGCGCCAAGCAGTTTCGGGTGCAAAGTTGGATTGTGTGGAGGGTTCTATACAACTTTGGATGGAGGTCTTGAGGCAATGCTTTGTTGGGGGCCCAGTTACGAGTATAACTTGTATTGGGGTAACACTTGGCCACTTAATGTTGTAGCCTGGTGGTTTTGGAAGTTCAATGGAGTGTGTGAGATCATGGCTCGTATAGATGGGTTTCAAAAGATTGCCCTCCTCAGTGTTATCCGACGAGTTTGTTAGTCCTTGGACAAATACGGATTGTGGTTCGTATTGGGAAACTTCACTTGGTGTTGCAGATTGTGGCCGTGACAAGATTATTCCCACGTGTGGACTATAGGTGGTGGCCTGTAGTCAGAGAGGCGAGTGGACACTCGTGGCAGCAAAAGATTTGAAAGTTGAGGTTTAAAGATTGTGGTTCTAACAAGGGTCATGGGTTTGAGATTGTAATTTTAGTTTATATTATATTTCCTTTTATTTGAGCTCACCTTGTTTGTGTGTTTGGCGATGATCATGTAACTTGTTACATGGGAGCAGATGTTAATGCAGGTGAGCATGTTGGCACTTAGAGACGGAGTGGGGGCTAGCCATGGGAGATTTTATATGGAATTATCTTTACGGATTTTGTTTTTATGAACTATTTTTGTAATCAGGTACTATGACTTATTTTATATTTGTAGTGTGAACGTATGTACAGATTTGATCTTTTGGTGCGTATAAACTAAATTTTAAATTTTTCGCACATCTTTGGGAAAGTAATAATAAATGTTGTTTATGAATATTTCTATTATTTTGTTTTTAAATAAGTAATTTTCGGCTAGGACGTTACAGTGAATACTGAAATCCTAAGAAATTTGTGTGTAACTCATTTATTCTTTGTAGTTTTTCACCTCTATTTTCCATGATGATATCTCTAGGAGAACCAATATCAATATCACGTACAACTAATGTTGCAACTTCAGAAATAGTAGGAATATTATAAATTCGGCCATCCTTAGTCCTATCTACTATTAGTCTTACCTTTAAGTCATCATATGGTTTGTCCTTGCATCTGTCTCTTGCCATTCAAAATGACTTGGCATAGACATTATGCATATCAAGCATGTTTGTTAGTGGTTGCACAATTTCAACATCTATACGATTTGAGTTCCTACAACAATAATGGAATAAATCAATGTAAGTAGGTGTAATTAATTAAAAATTATAGTCTAAGTAGCATTAAACTTTAAATTGAAAATGTTAACCTTGAAGATTGGATCATGTTATGTGTCTCATTCTCAGTATCATAAATATAGAGTTGTGCAAACTTCAGAACCTCTCCAACTGGTGGAAGGAGGCTACCAATTTTGTGACATGATTGACCTTGTATTCTAAGATTTGGTGCTCCTTGTCCGTTTTTGATATTTCTATCAATTTTTGCTGTAACATCCCTAAGGACTATTACTAATATATAATAAATAAATACTGAAATAGAATAAATACCACATTTATTATGAAACCATTTCCCAAAACGCGGGAAATTTAAAACTTTAATATAACTGTCATAAACCAGGAGTCCATAGTTATAAAACTGAAATAAAATTCAGTGGCTCCCGAACTGATTACACATTTATCTCAAAACTAAAATAATATATATATATATATATATATATATATATATATATACAAAAATCCCAGGCTAGTCCCCGCTCCGAGTCTAAGCGTCTCCTAGCTCACCTGTCAAATCATCTGCTCCCGGATAACAAGTTATCTGATCATCGCCACACACACACAGAAAAGGTGAGCTATGCACAATATATATATAAAACAAATACATGAAATAAATATGCAACCCATCTCGAAAATAACATAAATAATATTTCACGCTTTTCAAATAACCCAATCAAGACCTCATAGTCCTTCATGAGTCATATCCATGAACTAGGTCTTGGGACTTCACTGTGCTCCCACGAAACTAACTCATTCATCCAAGTCTCATACTTGGACCCTGGCACGCACGCAATCACCATACTATGGACTCCTCGCCTAATAGTAGCCGACAGGAACATAACAGTTCCTTGCCCATCGTGCGCCCGACACATGCAATCACCATACTAAGGACTCCTCACCCATTAGTAGCCGACGGAAACTCAACCAGTTCCATGCCCATCATGTGTCCAACCATTAAGCACATCCCAGACCCCTATTGGACTTAGTCCTTCAAGCCCAAACATCATACCACATGCATAAGCATCCTAAACTTAGGATAAATCAACCAAATCACTCACACAACACAAACAAACCTGGAATTTTGCATAAACTCGCTTAAGCTAGGGACCCTCGCCCAAGCTAAGCCCTCAGCCTCGCTTAGGCTAGTTCACCTCGCCTGGGCGAGCTTAAGACAGTGACTGCATCGTGTTATCTCGCTTAAGCGAGCTTTGTTCGCCTAGGCGAGATCATCACTCGCCCAAACACCCAAAACTAACTTGCCTGAGCTACAATGCAAGCAACACACCAACTTGATCACGACATCTCGCTTAGGCGAGAACGTCTTGCCTGAGCGAGACCTTAGTTCGCTCAAACCTACCAAAATTCCTCGCCTGAACGAGAAGTCGTGCTCAACACGCGCAACTTCATCACCATCTCGCTTAGGCAAACCTCACTCGCTTGAGCGAGGGTACGTGTCGCTCAAACCTAATCCTCGTCGCTTGAGCGAGAAGCTCGTGTGGCAATAGGGTTTGCGTCTCTGCTAATCTCGCATAGGCGAGCCTGGCTCACCTGAGCGAGAAATGCAGACTCCTACACTAATCACGCACGCAACAACAGCAACCAAAATACCAATTCACACTTCACTTCATACCAAAGCAGCTCGTATCAATTATAGCAAACATACAATATAATTTAAATGCAATATCGTCCCCCAACCCTCACATTTTCACAATAGCAGCCTACCTAGTGCAAACATCCATCATGATCATACATTTAGGTAAAAACACCAATAGAACAGTACCCAAATACCAACCCCAAATTCCTCTCATGGGGAACACGAAATTTGATGGCAAAACAGTATCACAAGCATGCAATGTGACCCAAAAGCATACAATTACAGTTCAGCTCCCCTAACCTGAAAACGAATTTGGCTTTAGTGTGGGCTTAATGGCAATTCAAGCCCCTTAGTTAGATGATTTTTCTTTGTCTCTTCACATTCAAACCACAACTAATAGTTAGCAAAAGTAAAGCTTATTATATGCCCATCAAGGTTTGAACCCGTGACCCTTCACTCATAAGGCCAAATCACAACCATTATGCCAATTCAGATTTAGTGATACCCTTTAATCAAAAATAGTTTACATTATCAATCTCATACTTATACATATTATTAAAAATTAATATTAAATAACAACACATAATTGGCATACATATGACTCAAACCCAAGTTCTCTCACACAATAAAAGTACTCTTAACCACATGAACTAGTACTTTTCCACGTCACATTAAATAATAAATAATGTCATAAAGGTGCTTTCTACTCGTTTATTAATTAATTAATTATTTAATTAATTAATTTCACGGGTCTTACATTTGCTCCCGGAGAAGTAAACACAAAGATCATGTTATATGTTCTTATATTTTGTTGATAATTCTTTGATTGTTGAGAATCTATATCAGTGAGTAGATGATGCAGCAGAGGAAGAGGCTTCTTTAGTAGTGGCAATTGAACTTTGCCATTTCCACAACATAGTTAGAACTTTGGAATGGAGGCATGTACATTTTTCCTTATCCTTCTTGATACCACATATGGGTTTTGCAATGGATATATTGATATATAGGTTGACCAATATCTTTGTATGCCTTACACATGAGAAAATCATTTAGTAGAAATAATATGAATATTTGATTATAGTAAGAAATGGGAATTGATATGAGATATTACATTTGATTCAAATGATTAATCAATGATATTTTCTTCAAATTCTTTTTCATCTTCAGAACTTGAACTTGAGTGCATTGCAAAATCTTTTAAAAATGATCATAACCATGTTACTAACAACCAATTTATGTATAATTTAATAGATTAGCAGTTTTAAATCATATATTGAGTGTTACCTTCCATATTTGTATTGAATGTCTTCTTATTGTAGTGATGAAGTATACCTTGCAAAGCAGGTGTTTCCTCTGTAATGGCATAAAACCTATTAATTAGGTTTGTACGATGGTGAATATTATGTAGGATTTTATTTCCTCTATCCTTACTAACTTATGGGGATATCTGTTGAGTTTGGAATGTTTCCCACCAAGGAGTTAAGGATGATGGTTCATTGAGTGCACTTAAAGTAATATGTGAGAGTGGCTTGTTGTATATCCTTAGTTGTGTATGTTGATCTGGTGTAGACTAATTTTGTGTAGATCTACATTTTTTTCAATAATCAATTTTCTCCTTTTCTATCTTGCTAAAGCACAGTAATCTGTATTCTTGCCTTTCTATTTATGCACAACATTGTTGTGCAATGATTCTTCATCTTCAAAACTTGACTTCGAGTGCATTGAATAGTCTATTTAAACATGGTTATAACAATTTTAATACAAACTAAGTTGAGTAGGATTTAGTTCCAAATTGTAGATGTAAATTAATTATTAGCTGGTACCTTCCATTTGGGAGAGTGTCTGATAAAATATATTTTCATCGGAACTTGGAAGAGTTTTTTAATTAACATGTACTTTGAGTAGGTGAGGATCCCTTTGCAGCGATGTCATACCTACTTCTCTTTTGAATAAGAAATTGTTTCCTTTTCAATCTTGCCAAAGCACAACTATGCTTATTCATCTCTTTCTGCATATCCATAAATGACTATGCAAAGGAAGAAAAACCTGAAATATTTAATAAGTTGTAAGAATATAGAAAATATTTTGTGCAATATTGATGTAGTAATAGTAATGATACCACGATTTGCTCATAAATGAATGATTAATGAATTTGTATGCTACTAATGTATAATATATTAGATTAGATTAGATGAATTGTAAATGAAGACAATATATCAAATGAATATTGTTATCAAAGATTTTATGGACTTTGATCTCTATGTATAAAGCTAAGAGCTAAGTTTGGAAGAATATGTATCTATATGTTGAATCTGTATCAGTTTGGAATGAATAATTCTTTTTCAAAACGAAAGAATGTATTAAATTTGATAGGGTTAACCTAAAGTCTTTTGCATTTAGGATACAACTATTTTCATGCATTGTTTTAGATGTAGCCACAATCCAATGCTTACTTCCATGTTTGAAACAAATTCCTAGCTTCACTTTTTGTTCTTCACTTTACATATTGGAATTTAATTTTCCATAAAGGATTTTTCCTCAAATTTATTGATTGTTAACGGTGGAAATGAAATATCTGCAATGTATTTAACTTTTTACCTTTAATTTCTTATATATATATATATATATATATATTTGGGATTTAAGTTTAATTTTAATTGCAATGTGAGATATTATTGGAACTTTTGTAATGCTGAAGTGTTATTATGAATGTGTTTAATAATTTAATTTTATAAATTAAATTTGACTTTTTATTAATGCATTTTCAGTTTAGGACAGAAGGGTTATGTTATATAATTTAGTTTTGTTTCTATAAATTTTCTTTTAAATGTGAAAGTGTTGATTATTTATTGGAATAATTATTAATATATATATATATATATATATATATATATATATTTATATATGTTTGGTATGTTGAATTTTATAAATTGGCTGAGAGTTCTTTTAACATCACGGTTTCAAGTGTTTTGGAGACATCCACTCACCAACATCACGGTTTCAAGTGCTTTGCACACTTCCACTCACCAACACCATGACGACTTCGTCTGGGCTCGTGTTCCGTAACTGGTTTCAGCAATCTGTGGGCACTTTAAAACCTCCTAAGGTAAGGTTATTCTTCCTTCTTCTCTATTTGTATTATACATCTTAGTTATATCACTTTTCTTTGCAAAACACCATTTCTTATTCTTATCAAAATTTGATCACACATGATTTTGTTGCATGTTGACTGTTTGGGTTCTCAACTTTGGTTGATGTTTGTTTAAATTTAGGGGTTTCTTAATTTAGGGTTTCATATTTCATTTCACTTATTCTTGAAAATAATGATGAATTTAGGGTTTACAAAAGTGATTGTGTTTAATATGATCTTGTATATTTGGTACTAAGACGTTGTAAGTACAAGTGATTGTGCGATTTAAAAATTGTTTTATTCATTATTGGGGTGAACAGTTAATCAGTGGTTCGAACTTCTTGAGAGATTCTAATAGGAACCTGGTAACTATAAGTTTGAAGGAACACATGCACCGATAAAGTCCTTTTTTGCTACTCGTTTTGTCGAGTTTTATGGCTTGCGATCAAGTCATTTCATAGTTACCCAATTGTTATGTGCAAACTTTTTTAAGGTTAGAATTTGTAATGATGATTGGGCTGAGATAGAGTATCCACTCCCTAAGGACATGAAAAATCTCGATGAACCATTGGTTTCTTCTCACTTCTTCAGATGCTTCACTACTTTGTTGCAAATAAATAAGGTATATTGCTGATTGTAATGATGAAGTTCAGTTTCATGATACCTGATTGGTAAAATATTGTTAAATTGGCTAACTCAATGTATTAGTTTTTTTATATGCAAGATAGTTTGGATTTTCAATTTTTGGAATATAATTGGGGTAAGGAATTTGTACCAGGGAAAGTGAAATTGATAGACCTTAAGAAGCATCCCCATTATTGTAGGACTAAGAGAAATGATGTGAGTAGAATATATATCAGTAACAATATTTTGAAAATGATTGATTATTATCAACTGAGGAGCGATCATGTACTTCATGGCAAGTACATAAAGGGAAATGTGTTTTGTTTTAGGTTGTATGATAAATTAACTGAGAATAAGATAAGTTACAACCCAAGCATATATGATAAGAACTCTTGCTTAAATCCTCTTGTCATTTCTTTTTCAAACTCTGAGATGTGTGAATTTACAAATATTTTTGACTTGTATGAATCTACAGACATTTCTAGTTCTGATGAAAGCATATCATCCATTGGATTGGACCCTAATGCATTTGATTTCTTCACTGATAAGGAATTTTCTTCTTATGATGTCAAGATCTCATCACTAGTATTTTTCTAACCAATATGTCAATGCCTTTATCTTCCTGTACTTTTCTATTGGAATTGTCTTTTTATGATGTCAAGTGCTCATCATTGGCATTTTTCTAACCAATATGTGAATGCCTTTGTCTTCTTTTACTTTTCGATTAAATTTTGGGATTGCTAAATATATATTAAATTATCAGTATATGTGTTTAGAGTTTTCATCAAATGCATTGGACAGGAATTGCGAGTACTATTATTTGGTAAATAGTGATGGGTTCGAGTGGAAGTGTAGTTTAAGATGGTTGTTGAGAAGACCAACAAAATGATATAACATCTGGCTGGAAAGTCTTCTGCACTGATAATGGATTGAGGGTTGGGGACACAATACGAAAAGGTGTTTATAGAAATGTTAGCAACCGCATCAACGTGGTGAAGAGAAATTGAAGGTACTTAGTTTATAAAACATGGATCATATCTATATGAGGATCTATCTGATTATATATATATATATATATATATATATATATATGTTGTGATTAATAGTTGTCATTTATCATTGATGATAGTCACCATGTCCGCCAAAACACTAAAAGGGTGCAATATTTTTTCAAAACTACTAAAATGGGCAAATTTAAAGAAAAAATCAAAATAGACAAGTAATCCTAGCTTGGTACGACTTCATTATGAAGAAGCTATGTAAGCTTGGAACAACTTTTGACCTAGTTTATATCACAATACACTAAAGTTGTGTAAATCTTCAAAATGAAGTTGTACCAAGCTGATACGATTTACCCATTTTCATAACTTTTTTAAATCTATCACATTTTAGTAATTTTGAAATAAATTACACCATTTTGTGCTTTTGTCCATCATGTCTTAATCACATTCCATAAATACATTCAAATGAATTATATTTAATAAAGGCATGCATTAGTCAATAAAAAAAAAGAAAAGTATTGCATGTGATTGTTGATTTAACAATCTTAAAAATTTTAATCGCTCTTTAATATGATATTAGTGATTCTTTTTTGTAATTAAATATTAACAAAATAAATTGAAGTTATATGAAATATAAAATTATATTAAAATTTTAATTATTCTTTAAATGCATATATTTTAATGGAATGTTATCAATGAAGATAAATTTAAATATTATTTTCAATTCTATAAATTGATTACTTTGAAATTAGTCGTTTTGAAATTTTAATTAATACTTTTTATTATTAAAATTAAACTAAGAATATTTTTGTAATTTACCATATCATCTAATTAATTAATTTTTATCAATTACATTAATAAAATATTTACAAACTTTCTACTCATGTTTATTCACTTTTTCTCAATTCAAACACTTTTATTTTGTTCTCTTTATTTTTTCATTTGTACCCGAATCTAAACATGATATACTTTAATAGACACGCACTACAAGAAAATTACATATTAGTGAGGGAATAATTCCTAGTGAATCCCTAGCTAATCTCTCGCAAACCGATTCAGCGAGGGATTAGCGAGGAAATAGCGAAGACACTATGTCGTAGCTAAAATATAGGTAGCTAAGTAGCTAGAGAACCACTTTGTCGCTAATCCCTAGCTAATCCCTAGCAAATCGGTTGTAGCTAAACCCTAGCTAATCCCTAGCAAATCGATTGTAGTTAATCCTTGGCTAATCCCTAGCAAATTGGTTGTAGCTAATTCCTAGCTAATCCCTAGCAAATTGGTTGTAGCTAAACCCTAGCTAATCCCTAGCAAATCGATTGTAGTTAATTCCTAGCTAATCCCTAGCAAATTGGTTGTAGCTAATCCTTGGCTAATCCCTAGCAAATCGATTGTAGCTAATTCCTAGCTAATCCCTAGCAAAT
>Ga0214542_1005195_pt1 | contig 25007 bp, 9 predicted proteins | sample CNSS1metaG_FD_160096 | JGI IMG/M metagenome (GOLD analysis project Ga0214542, IMG submission 160096) | Root nodule microbial communities from cowpea collected in UCLA plant growth center, Los Angeles, California, USA - CNSS1 | ecosystem: Host-associated > Plants > Roots > Nodule | place: USA...
TCCTAAAAAAAATTGTTTTTTTTTTTTTTTTTTTTCAAACCTCCTTTTTGTACCACTTAAATAAAATAAACGATCATGTTTGAATAGTAACACAAAATAGATATAGATAGGTGAATTTTTTTATTTTTAATAATTATTTAAAAATCATTTTAACTTATTAATAATAGAACACATGTTATACTTATGATATATATATATATATATATATATATATATATATATATATATATATATATAACTTATAAGATAGGTAGAAAAAGAAATTTAAATTTTTGTTTTCTTTCATATTTTTTTAATTAAATTTTGTTAAATTACTCATATGTTCTAATTTTTTAATAATTACAAAACTAATTTGTTAAATTACAAAATCTAAAATATAAAAATTTTCTTAATAAATTTTTAAATTAAGCATCTTATATGTAATTATTTTAAAAAAATTCATTTAAACATGTTGGGGTGAGATAATGTAAGTTTTAATACTTAGATTTGAATATTGCATAAATCCATAAGTTTTAAGAAGAAAAATATAAAATATGAATATTTATTTTCAAACCGTTACCAATAAATTAATATTTAATTGTAATAATTAAATCATTCTTATTGAAGTATAAATAAAAAAATTACAAAATATAATTCTGATAAGATCTCTCTTATATATAATTATAATAACTAGTAATTAAATCAATCAAGCTTTAATTTTTTTTTTCTCTTCCATTTATTTTCTTTCTCTCTTCTCTGTATATATTTTTTTCTTTCATCTATTTTCTCTCTCTTCTATATATTTCCCCCCTTACTCGTGGAAGTACATATATAATTGTAATAACTAGTAATTAAATCATCCAAGCTTTAATTTTTTTTCTCCCCCATTTATTTTCTTTGTCTTTCTGTCCCTTTATATCTATTTTTTATGATAACAAAAAGATTCAACATAATTAAAAAACCAATTACTATAATTATTATCAAAATAAAAATAAAAGCAATCATGTTAAGTAATTTCTTACTCTTTAAGAAAAGAGAAAGCTGGTTAACAAAAACAATTACATAATAAAACATTTATCAAAACCAATCTGCATTATAATTATTGTATACATAAATATCAATATATTTGACTCGGTGGAAAGAAAATAAGAACCGAAAAAATAACAGATAATGTATTTTTTTTTTGTTTGGTTGCAAAATTAAGAGTGAAAATGTTGACTAACAAATAAAAATGAGTTTAATTTAGCTTTTCTTAAATTCAAGTTTCAGTTTTTTATTTGAGTTTATGCCTACCCAGCCGAAGATACCATCACACTTGGTGGGATGAGAAAATGATGGGTACACGATATGATGATAAACTATGGAGTAAAGAAGGAAAAAGAAAAATAAGCAGAATTGGTATTTGTTTAAAGAGAGAAAATTGTGGGGCGAAGAAAAGGCAGAGCAAAACCACCTCGTTAAGCAGTCGAAAAGGTGTGGTCGTAACGTGTTGTTTGTGCTATGTATGAGGTTGTTGCTTCGCTGGATTTCATGGTCCTTCTTTATTCAACGGCTCTTATGGAATGGGTTTTTCTGAATTAGTGTGGACCCTACCCAAGATATTTTGCTGTTATGCTTCCCATTAACAACCTTGTCAGCCAAATCACACAGACAAAACTGACACCTTTTTCTTAATTGGCACTACAGGTTATAAGTTCAGAACTCCTTTTTTAATGGTAAAAAATTTATATATATAATTAATTCAAACAATAGATAATTATGAACTAGAGTTTTCCGTCTAAAATCTTAGTAACTGCATTCTTCTGCTCTTCAACGTTACAAATGTTACCAATATTTAATCAAATTATATGTTATACATTTGTTATTTATTATCCGTTTCTTTTTAGTAATTTTAATTTCATATGAAATGAATTGACTATAGAGAGAAATTTACAAAATGAAAGAAAAAAATAATAATTTTAGTTAGAAAATAAGAAAGAAGGTTCCTAAAAATCTTCCATCGGATTTTCAAGTACAAAATAGTATGATTATAAAAATCAGTTTTATTATATATAGTGTAAAAACAAAATAAAGATGTGCTGTATGCACATAAAGAAGTTAATTAAGAATCTGTAAAAATAATGATGATGTGGCACAACAGAATAATTACATCTATATGAACTGGTTTAGTACCTCTTGACCAATTAAAAAATAAATTGAGAAGAATTATTCGTAGAAAAAGTAAATTATGTGTTTGACGTGTTATAAATAATGTGAGAATTAAAATGCCATCGTTAGCAATTGAATAAAACATGTTCTCCTTCCTCATAAACTAGTAAACAGGCGTGAAGCAGATGCCAGAATATACCTTACAGCTAACTTTCATGAAAAATTATAAAATTAAGAGAGAATTATATAAAAATATATGCATGAAAAAGTTGTAAAAAAATAACGTTTGGCTAACTACAAATTATTGAAAGAATCAAGATGTGCCAATTAGGTATCCAAGGACGGAAGACATTGTCTCTCTTGCTTCATCAGGTGAGTTTGAATAAATTGATAAAAATAAGGATAAAATGTATTTTTAATACTACCGTTATTTTTCCATTTTCACTTTTAATATAATGAAACATATATTGCTCTTTATGCAATAACTAAAATTTTATTTGGTACTTAATTATATATGTGAGTGTGTTTTATATATATATATATATATATACATATATATATATATATACATATATATATATATATATATATATATATACCATTAGGTTAATGACATAATTGTTTCATATAAGTTATTTGACATATGTCTAAACTTTTAATTTTTTTTGTCATTTCAAAATTATGTGGTGAATTGAACATTTTAGCCTCAATTTTATGTTTTTTATGTCATCTTATGTTGTGATATTTTTGTATTTTGATTGTTGTTTCTTTCTGTTTTGATGATCACTCACTATGCTCAATAAACAAGATGGAAATGATTCATAGACGTGTTGGACATGGTTCCCCGTTCCTTCATCTTCTTCTTTCTTTCACATGAAGTTGCATGTTAGGTCTTTTGAATCCATTTCTTTTTTAATGTGTTTGTTCTTAAAGCAACATTTTCATTTGCGTATCTTTTGCTAGGTATCTTCTCCTTCTTATCTTCATATCTTAGTTTTTTTAGCATGATTGTGATAGAAGATTTTTTTTATGTGCTATATGTTCTCTTCTTTTTTTCATGTCTTTTTTGTCAAAGAATGAAACTTTTTCATCTTTGCATCTTCTCCTTAGGTGTGCATATATTTTTTGCATTGATTTTCTTTTTGACAGATGTTTCTATTTTGTTTTTGTCATGATTTATGATTATTGTTGGTTTGAAGTTTTCTTTTTTGTCATTTAAGTTATATTTTGTGGTTGAGTTGTGTTGTTTGCTTTGACAAAGTTTGTTGGTTTCAAGTTTGTTTTTTTGTCATTTAAGTTATTTGACCTTTGTTCACCACCATCTATTATGACACAAGTTTGTATTTTGTGGTTGAGTTGTGTTGTTTGCTTTTATGTGACAAAGTTATTGTTCAATATCATTTACATTTTTTTCTTTATTGTGGTTTATGTGTAACACCCCATTTGAGTAGCTTAAAACTAATAAAATAGAACACTTCATCACAGTATTCAAAATAGGTAATCTAGTGTATGAAGTACATTAATACAATCTTATAAAAGATATGACTATAAAAATATAATACTTGTACACTCAAACTAAACCAACAAACTTTATATAAAAACTAAAGTTCCTTGAGACCTACCACAACTCTAACTGATGGTCATCATCCTTCAAAGGTGTCTCTAAACCTGCAACTTCATCTTCTCCACCGAATATGTGATCATCACAAAAGAAAAAAAGAAACAACACAAAAAAACACAAAGCACACAAAAAGGGTAAGGTGGTGTATAAAAGAGTTATCCTACACAATTAAAGCATAATAAATACTAATAAGCATGGTTAACACATGAGAACACATATATACACACAAACAATTGACATTAACATTAACTCATTTATTTAAATACATGATAATGATGTTGGACCCAACGTAACTGTGCACCTGTGGTGGTTCCTAGGCTCTGTAGAGCTTGGTCTCAAACGGTTATCATCCAACCACACACAAGGTAAGTAGTCCCTTTCACACCTAGGACCAAACAAGTCCAATGACTTGGACCTCTTGCGACTTTCACCATATAACCTATTATATTCTACTTGAGTGTGAATAGTTATTAGAGTTCAGGGTACCTCCTTCATGAACCTCCTTACGTCAAGGCACACTAACAATACCACCACAACCATTACCATAAGGAATTTCTCCTTGAAATTCCTTAAACATCATTATCATTACACATGCTCACACAACAATTTTACATTAAACTCATTAGAATTCATAGTTATAACATAAATAAGTCTATCACAACATTTTCACATCGATTACTAACATTCAAAAACAACCAAAAAATAAAAATAGGTAAAGCAGAGCATTTGGCATTTAACATCATTTACCTAACAAAAACTGGTGCTTAGCGGCATCATGCCATCGTTGAGCGCTAGACCATTCGGAAAAACTAACGCTCAATGGCAAAGTTTGATGCTCAGTGCCCTGAAGCCAAAATGTGCCTAGAATTGCAATGGAATTGTCGCTCAACACCACCCTAGCATCGTTTAGCGTTGTACTAGATGACAACAACTCCATTTTTTATGTTGAGTGAACTTGGACCTGACCAATTGTTCAAATTGGTATCCCTTCCTCTGTATAGTGATTCAAAACAGTTTTACCACATGGCAAAGAGTATCAATTTGTTCAATTGCTCAAATTCCAAATATCCCAATCAACACAAAATCCCACCAAACCATTCAACCATCAATTCACATATATAACATATCAATTCACATCAATACATACACATCAACTCATGTTCATCAAATAATTCAGATTTCATCAACGTGCAAAACATCAAATTTATCAAACTCACGCACACAAAAAACCACTAGTTTCCCTTACCTGACAAAGCAGCTCTCAAGACCCAAACAATTTTAAGACCTCCAAACGACCCCAAACCACACATGATGCTCCATCTACACATAGAAACATCACAATAACGATCAAGACCCACCATTATGATCATTAATCAACAAAAACTCATATAGAAGATTAAAAAGACACATGCAAGTGGAAAAATGGTCACATACAAAAGGAAGACCAAGAAAAAGGGTTGAAACTCAATTTACGTGAATGAGAAAACTTATCGGTCCAAATTGAAGAGCTCACAATGAGAATCACTCCTACGGTCTCAGATCTTCAATTAGACAAGCAAATTCTAGAGAGATTGTGTGTTTTAAAATAATGAATCTCGTTTATAATAATTATACTTATACTAAAATATTTTAATATTAAAATAATCAATCGAGTTTCGCTATTTTTAAACCACCATAAATTTTAAAACATCATTTTATACGATTTTATGTTATATCTACAAGGTCATTTATTGGATGACAACGACTTTTGATATGGTAAAAGATATTGGTTGAAGAAGAGAAACATTTGCGAGGATCACTCCTAGGATCTCAAATCTTCAATCGGACAAGCAAAGTGGAAGAACCCTTAAAGAGAAGTTATAAAAATCTAGAAAAGTTATTTTTAGAAAGATTGTGTGTTTTAAAATAGTGAAACTCGTTTATATAAATTCTATTTATACTTAAACCTTTTAAAATTAAAATAATTGAATCTTACTATTTTTAAACCACCATAAATTCTAAAACGCCATTTCTAAAGTTTTGTATTATGTTTACAAGGTCATTTATTAGATGACAAAGAATTTTGACATGGTAAAAGATATTGATGGACAAAGAGAAACATGGAAACTTGTTATCAGGATCATAGATTTAGGGTTTGTTGAAAATCGAAATTCCAATAAACATATGGAGATAATTCTCACATATAAAAAAGGTAATATAAACTATCAATGCATGACCTACATGGATTTTTAGGAAAACATATTAGTACCCAAAAAAATTAAGGTCTTTCATTTTAAACCTAAAACAAGTGTTTTATCTACTTCACCCTTAAGACAACCTTATCTATTATAGGAAACTAAAAGTGGGTTAGAGAGAAGAAGCAAAGGAAGTGAACTTTGATAAAGAAAAAAAAAGGAAACAAAGAAAGAAGAAGAAATTGAAGTAGTTTCCTTTGAAGATGGTAGAAAGGGAAAACTAAAATTTGCTATTCAAACTATTGATAAATTCACTCACAGGGTTTGGTTTCTTCTCTATTTTAGACCATATTGTAAAGTCCAATGAGTTACTACACCACCCATTTAAACATATACATAACAATCCACTTCTCATTGAGGCTTAAGCACAACTTAATCCCAATTAACACTTTTAAATAAAACCATGCACTTATTTTAATTACACAAAAACATAATTTCTTATATTTTGTGCTCATTCTAGAAATTAATTTGAATGAAAATTCACGAGTATTCATTCAAAGTGTTGGGGAAATTGTAGTCCATGACTCAGGAATAACAAAATGGGAATAGTTGAATTCGAGTGAGTAGGAATAATTCAAAATCATTACCACTATATATATATATATATATATATATATATATATATATATATATATATATATATATATATATATATATATATAAGATTATGCCTATGTAAAGGAACTTATTGTTCTTGGGAAAAGTCTCATTCGATTTATTAGGAGGAATAGTGTAAAGTGAAGTTAGATGAGATTCAATATCGTGGAAAATTGCAGTCTAGACGCTATTTTTTTCAACGAATTTAAAAAAAAATCTAGACAAGATTCGTTTCTTTGAGGTTTTTAATAAAATTAAAAATGTATGACAATGTTATTTGTCTTTTTGTAGAAATTTCATATAAAACATAACTTATGCTCGTAAAAGAATTTTATAAATAAATTTGCAGCATAAAAATATAGTACGTATTCGTAGTATAGTATCATGTTTATTTGTATATACTTATTTAGAAAATATATTTATTGTTTTGGTTACATGCACTAAATATCTATTTAAAATATTCAATTTGTCTATTTTCTCTTCATTATAGTTTCTCTCGTGCGGTCTCCTTTCTTTCTCTCCCATTCGGCAGTTTAGACGATCGGGTTACCCGTTAATAAGACTCCAATACTTAAGTTAGTTCAAGTCGAATGCAATTAATGCTGTAATAAATGTGAAATAAAAGTTCCTACCGACTTACCTTGGATTCCTATTTATATAGTTTTTTATATGGGTTTGTGTTTAGGGTTTTCTTAATCAGGGTCCAATCGCTGTTTAAACTTAATTACTGACTTGCTTTACTTTTAATCTAGGTTTTACCTCTTGGTTCATTCGGCTGATCGATCGACTATGTTGTTGTTGTCCCCTTATAGTTGGACGAGAATGGCGAATCATGGTCTTTGTTCGTCGACACTTACATTAAGAGGGTCTCAATGTGATCAATTACATATGGCCGAGTCGCTCGGTTGTGAGCTTTCTAAAATCATTCCAGAGAAATTGCCACATCAACAACTCACGGGGTTATCCGCCTATAACGGACGACCTTCGACCGTTTATCCTTGGACCACCTGACCGATGGATCTGGCTAGAGAGGTTAATAGGTCATATAGTACATCTATCATAATTTCTATTAATTGATAATGTAATTTGTGTATACTATATTGATAACACATTTGATTAAACTTAATTTTTGTAAAGTTATAACTATAAAATTATTCCAAGTTTGAAATAATTATAATTATACTTTTTAGAAAGCTATTGAAAACAATTTTTAAAATATCGATAAAGATTTGATTTTTTAGCAAAAATTAAAGATATATTACTTTTAAAATAAGATTTGTTTTAAAAAAAATTAAATCTAATTTAACTTTACAAAAACTATTTAATCTATACAATATATTCAACGTAAAAATGTTCAATTAAAAATTTGGAAGAAAACTAATTGCACATCTCTCATCATCCAAAACCAGCGGAAATTGTTTTCTGACATTTCCTTGTCTTCTATAGTAAACCGGGGTAATAGAAAATGACATTTACTTTTAATATTTTCTATAAAATGCAATTGTACATAATTTTGAATGATTTTTTTTTAATTTTGTTTCAAATAATAAAATAATAAAAATTAATTAATTAATAAATTATAGTATATTTTACTGAAAAATTACCGTGTTCTTTTATTAAAAGAATCTCCATTATCAAATTAAAGTTCTCTTACAATTCTATTTTCACATTATCGTTGTTGAATTTTGAATGTTATTTTGTAGGTTAGTTCCATTTCGACGGAACCGTATATTGTTATTCAACTTTACTTCGCATATTATAAACCAAATTAGAAAAACAACTTGATTAAATTTTATGTAATTTGTAAATTTAGATATTTCTAGTTAAGATATATATAAAAAAAAAGCTTTATGAAATATTTAAAATATTTTTATTTTTGTTTAAGTATATTTATTTTCATTATTAATGAAATAATGTGACTTTTATTTTTATTTGTTTTTATTTGTCGATTAACTTATTTTTCTTTTTAATTTTTTTTCAGTTTTTCTATGAACTTGTTTTTAAGGAAAAAAATGAGTTAATAAATAAAATTAAAAAAATAAAAGTCAATCAGTAAATTAAAAAAATAAAAATAACATTTATATCATCTTATTAATAAAAAAACATCTATTGACAACAAAATTCAAACAAAAAAAAAATATTTCCAACACCTAAATGTTCAATTCGAAATACACACATCTATGAAATATTTAGAATTTAATTAAATATTAAAAAATAATTAATTTAAGAGAATAAGCAATTTCCTTACATGCAGCACATTATTGTATTGCGTTGATGATGGTTTTCAAACCGCAGAATATTCGCATCAAAGACACAAATTTAAGGGTGCAAAACAAGTAGAAAACCCAAATTGGAAAAAAAAAAGTGTCTTTTAGTACGATTTGTTGGTGTAGTACTTTAGATCATGACAAGACACACCACACACACAAACTCACATAGTTTTGTTGTTTAGGATAAAAACCACATAGAGGATTTGATTAGAAAATATACATTAAAAGTAAATTGATTGTGTTTGTTTTTTTATCTACTTTCCTCAAAAGAGCCTCCCAATTAGACATTATACGAGACATGTGAAGATGAAAACGAAGTACGATAGTGAGGCCTACCAAAATTTATGGAAAAAGGCAAAGAAATGAATTGGCTTGGATGGGTGATGGTAACACCTACACTTTTGGGTCTTGCTTAAGGGGTCCCTCCTTCATACGCTATTATTAAGTACCAAACAAAGTCTTCTAGGTTAAGATTGGTCCATATAATAAAATGTATTTTTATTATGTTCTTGTTAAATTGAGATGTATATACAATTACATGTGTCCATCTTTTCTTTTTATTATTTTGAGTTAGACAAGCAAAATATTCGTCTTTAATAAGAAATATATAAATTATTATGTTGATCCAGTATAGTGAATAATTTCTGAATCTTATGAACATTAATTTTTTAAATGAAAATATAGAGATGAAGATCGAAACACTTTTGAGTTGATGTATTTTTTGTTATGTCTTTTCCTCATGTAGTCGGATAGTATTTATAGATAGAAAAATTATAGGTAAAGGAGAGATACTTAAGAATCAATTGTAATTAGTCTAGTTAAAGAAAATAATAACTGACGATTAATAAAATAACTGAAAAACCGTTTATCATAAACAACATTTATCACAAAAATTAATATTGCTTAAAACATTTGTAACAATAAGATTTTATTATAATAATTTTTATTTTTATTATTTTTTAAATTATACTAATATTTCTAACCGCCGACATATCTCGTTATTAGTAACTATTTATAGTATTTTCAAGGATCCTATCTTTCTTGGGCCTAGGACCTATAGGTTTATTTTGTTTTAGGGTTTCATGACTTGATTAGTTACCTTTAATCAATTACCATTTAATTATAGTTTATGTTTAGTGTAATGTTGTTTATGTTGTTGTCCCAAGACATCTCATCTTATGCTAAAGACATCTCATCTTATGCTAACGTGTTGGTCAAGGTGCCCCTCCTCAATCCTCTAATACATATTATATATTAGAATTTTATTTTATTTTTAATTAATGTGAAATATTTCATAATTGATTTTATAATAGCTTTAGTGATTCATTTGTTGAAAATTCTGCATCGATTACAAATAAGACAAATTTACAATATATAAATGGGTATTAAGAAGTGAACTTTAAACTTAACTCACCTTACAAAACTAGCTTTGTAGGATTGAGTTAAGCTTAAAATTTACTTCTTAGTATGGTATCAAGATCATGAGTTAAAACATATTTTAGTGAAATTTGTTGTTTTTTGAATATATTATTTTATTCACTATCGAACTACTCATTAATGTTTAGTCTCATGCACAATATGTATATACATCGACATGAGTAATATGTATTGGAAGATTTATATCGATCAGAGATAATACCAATTCACGATATATAAGTTGGTGGAAACCTTCCTTTAAAATTTGATTTGATAAGGTTGAGTTAGACTTAAAATTCACTTCTTAACAACGAGTGTAAATTTTATCTTATAAACTGATTTTATAAAATTGAATTAACTTAAAATTTACTAAGAATCCATGTAAACTTCACTTTTTATAAACTATAGGAAGAAATTTACCCAGTTTTTTTTTTTGTAATTAATATTATTTTATAAATTCACCTAGTTTTGTATAATTAATATTATTCCATTTTATAGAAAGAAGAAAATAGATGTTGTTGAGAAGGGACAGCATGACAGAATGAAAGAGTTGTCTTCACAGTTCACACTTGTCCCACCTCACATGACCTATCTTCTTCATCGTCATTTGTGGAACATGTTTGCTATCTCCCATTTTATCTCTTTTCTCTCTCTAAAACCACCAATGCTACCTACTTCCACAAAACTTAATTTCTGTTAGCATATGTGTTTCCCTCTAACAAAACATTCATAGAGGGAGTTAACACAAAATAATAATAATAATCATAATAATAATAATAATAATAATAATAATACCAAATCATGCAGGTTCTCTGGTTTTGTAAACTCTACTTTTTGTGTGAGATATTTGATACATATACCTAAATATCAACAAATTAGTTCTTATATTATGTCAATTTTCTTCCTTAATAAAAGGAAACAACATCAATCTTTTTTATTCTTCATATAATAAAAAAAATTATAATTTTTCCATGACAGTTATTTAAGTTTTGGTCAAGGATGCACCTTGTGTGTCCCTACTTCAAGACCCGTTCCTTTTATGTCACTTCAATAATCTTCATATTGTCTTTCTAATTGAAAGTTTTAATGGAAGAAGATACAACTCAGTGAAAAACAATAAAAAACAGTCAAAATCGTTATGATGTATTAATAAATTATAAAAAAATATAAATTAAAATGTCTACACTTTTATTCCTGAGTTTATGAAACTAATTCCAAAATAAGATTAATAGAATTTATAGGATATTATTACATTGACTCGGATTTTGTATAATGTGATGGAATAAAGAATTTTAATAATTTTAAAAAAAGTAAAATAATATGATATTTTTAATATTTTATAATGTTAAAAAAAATTAAATATATCACTTGAATAATTTATAATTTTCTTTTATTTTTTAAATAATACGTTTAGATAAATAATAGAAGTATCTTAAATTTTATTTTTTAAAATAAAATTTATTTAAAAGATATTTGAATAATTCAACTCTATCCTTCCATCAGTCAAATATTGTATCCAAATAAATTACTTTAATGGGTAACAAAATTTAAACTCTTCAATTTCCTAGATTACCTCGTAAAAATATAATTTTTCTTAATTATGAAATTACATTCTTCACCCATCCTTTTGTACCTACTACACAAGTATCAAATCAATGAAAGAAAATAAGTGACTATAGTTTTTTAATCAAATGGAGTAAAAGCGACGAATCCTAACTGGCCACGAGACAGTAGATATATAATGGGCCATGGTGTTCGATATAAGGGTATTTTTCCTGCACCCCAATATTTCTTCTGCATCGCCAAAGATTTGTACTCTTCCATTTATGTTCTTAAAAAATTAAATTAAAATAAAAAAATGAATTATGTAATCGTAATAATTAAATAATTATGAAGTTACAGAGTTATTAGTTGCCTGAACAAAGTTATTAATTGACAGTATTTAATATATATTTACGCGTTGCACCCCAAGTTGCGAAAATCGACTTTCGAAACACAATAAAATAAATCTCCACATCTGGAATGTCCATTCTCACTTTGGGAGTTTTATTTGGTTGCAAGGTGCATTTGTTTAAGGGGAAAATTGAGTTATTTTATTCATAATATTATGTGCTACTGTTACATGAATGCCATGAGTGTTTTTATGTATTTTGTTGCATTGTTTATTTTTGTCGTGTTTTATCTGGAAGTTCTCCGGTAAAAATTATAAATTTTTATTATTTTATTATTTTTGTTTTTATTGGTAATATTTTTATGTTTTAGTAATTACTTATTCTTTATTTTTTATTTACTTTTGTTTTATATTTTACTTTTTAGTTACATGAATATTTTTTTTTTGTTTTTATATTTGTGATTGTTATATTTCTTTTGTATTTTAATTGTTATTTGTTTAGTTTACAAGTTATTTATGGTTTTTTTTTTAATTGATTTTTTTTCTTGTTTTAATTTTATTTAGTTTGAATTGATATTTTGTTACGGTTTCCTATCATTATTTATGCTTTATTTTTTTTTATTTTATAGTTACATGAATATTTTAATTTTGTTTTTATATTTTTTATTTTGAAAAAATGGTATTTAATTTAAAATTAACTACAAATAAAAATAGCATAACAATCCTAAAAAAAATTACATAACTAAAATATTTTACATTGCTTTACGAAAATCATATTATCTTACGGATGTGACAGTGACTTACGGTTTGTCAACGTTGTTCTACGGAAGTCAACTTCCAGTAATCAATGGTTTACGAAAGTTGACTCCCAAAAATAGGTTCTTTGAAATTCGTTTATGGAAGTCGACTTTCAATTTAGGGTTCAGTTTTTCGACACCGTTTCGCTTCGTGTACATTTATTCTCATATAAACTAAATGATTCCTATATTACCTATGTATACATGGCAAACATGGCAACAACAGCCAAAACAACATAAACCAAGGAAGATGAACATTACTTTTTTAAGTGTTACGAATGTGGGAGACCAGAGAGACGACAACCACTATTGTAGGGAGGAAAGATTGAGGTGCGAGGAAGGAGAGTGAGGCAAAGTGGGATTTGGGGATGAGGACGACTAGGTTAAAAAAGTGGGAAAATTCGTTTTCATTAAATAAGAGAGAGATTCAAATTTTCAAACATTAATACAGCGGAATCAGGTGGTCAAAGGGTAGTTGTGGATTTTGCAGAAGATTTTGAGGTGCAGAAGAAATATATGGGGGGTTCAGGAAGAAAAATCCTCAATATAATCCAAATTTTGTTTTCTAAATTGCTAGTTTGAATCAAGCCAATTCTTCCTTTCTTTTTCCTGCACCCCATAAGTTTTATAATCCCACTTTTATCCCTAATTTTTTGGTAATGCTGGTTTTACCCTAGGAGAGGGTGAATAGCAATGGCAATGAACCACTCTTATGTAGCCCTAAACATTTTGAAACAAAAGTTTTAAATTTGTTTGTTTTATATTAAATTTATTTTATTTAATATATAGATATTTATATTTTCCTTTTTTTTTTAATTTCTCAATGTCTCCAAAAGATGGTAGATCCCGCATCACTATATACTTTGATGGTATTTTAATGGAATAATTGTCATGGGATAAAAAATGCTGACAACAAAATCTCACCATATATAAGCTTTGTTGTTTTAATTAAAAAAATAGAATAAATATTCGAATAAGTCCACAAAGATAAATGTCTTATATTTGATAAGAAATAACTTGAATACTAAGTAAATTCTTTTTTTTTTCAACAGTATAAAATTATTAATTATTAATTAGAGACAAATCAACCTAATTACCTTTTAAGAATTAATTGGGATGTTCACTGAAGATATTCAGTAAAAATATATTTAGGAAACAGCAGAATGTTAAATATGTATATTTTGTTTAGTTCTTTATATACAGATTTCTTTTCAACTGTTGCTCTCTGTACGATGAACATGTTAAACGTATTATCCACACACATGGCAAACAAACGGGGTTGCCTTCAAATCAAACGCAGAAATTCAACCCGACATTCCCATGAAAATAATTTCAATTTGATATGGTTGAGGATCTAAGGGTTTTTCATTGAACCTCCCTTTTTTAATATACATACCACTTAAATAAAATAAACAACCATGTTTGAATCGTAGTACAAAATAGATAGGTGGATTTTTTTTTATAGATATTTAAAAATCATTTTAACTTATTAATAATATATCGCATATTATACTTATGCTATATACTTATTAAACTTATAAAAACAGAAATTGAAATTTTTGTTTCCTTTCATATTTTTCTTTAATTTATTTTTGTTAAATTTCTCAATTTTTTTTTAAGTTTATGTATTGTAATTCCAAATATTTTATTTACAAAACTAAAATATAAGAATTTTCTTAATAAATTTTGAAATTAAGAATCTTATATGTAAATTTTTTAGGAAAATTTCATTTAAGCATGATAGGGTGAGATAATGTTAGTTTTAATATTTAGATATGAATATTCCATAAAACCATAAGTTTTAAGGGGAAAAATAAATAATATTATATTGGGTAGTGATTTTTTTTTTTGTGGTTCACTTATATCATGAAATTATGGAAGAGTAAGAAATGAGATGTTAAATCTCGATCGTCCACATAAGTTAAGTATTGTGCCATGACTTTGACTATCTGTGAGATTATTTAGCTCCATTGATTAATTGCATAATGAGTGTCTATTTGAAAGATCCTACACCTCTACATTGTTACAATGAAAGTGTTATTTATAATGCTCGCAACACTATTTTTCATGAGCGAACCAAATATATTGAAATAGATTATCATTTTACTTGTCATCATTTTCAACAACTTGACACTATATCTTACACCCTTGTATTATTAGTTATGTTGTTTGCACCCTTGTTTTTACTCTTAATCACATTTTTATTTGGGATTCATGTTTTTATAGTTACAATAGTTCCACTATTTGTCATTTCGCATTTTTAGTACAAACCAATTTTTGTATTTTAAATCCAAATTACAAATTAAAAATTTTATAATTATACTAAAAATTGGTAATTATCAATGTTAAGTCTTGGATTTCCTTGATAATTCATTTTTATAAAATTTAAACGTTTTGACTATTACCTTAAATTTCGAACTTGCTTGATAATTAAATATTTCATTTTGAATAAAATTTGATTATCACGTTAAGTCTCAAACTTACTTAATAATTAAATCTAAAACTCTTAAATACAATTTGATTATCACATTAAGTCTCATACTTACTTGTTAAGTAAATCTAAGTTCTTGAATACAACTTGACTATCACGTTAAGTTTCAGACTTACTTGATAATTAAATCTAAATTCTTAAATAAAAAATTGATTATCATGTTAAGTCTCGGACTTACTTGATAATTGAATCTTTCACTCTTAGATAAAATGATTATCACGTTGAGTCTTGGATTTACTTGATAATTGATTTTTTAACAAAATTTTAAAAGTATATAATCGTCACGTCTAGTCTTAGGCTTGCTTAATGATAAATTTTTATCACGTTAAATCTCATATTCACTTGATAACTAAAAAATACATTAAAATTTGAAATTTAAAAATATTAATCAAATCAAGGTTTTTCTAAATAATTTGTTTTTTAAAAAGAACTACATAACCTTAATTTCTCATTTTCAATGAGAATACATAGGAGCAAGGTCAAGCAACTTGTCGGACCCAATTAAAAAATTGAAAAAATGTTTTCTTTATTCACATTTGTATGTTTATTTGATTCTTTGGGAAAAATAAATGTTTGAAAATTTTGATAGTTTTGCACATTTGATTAAAGGGAACTATTTTTGGACATACTTGGTGGCATGCTAATACTTTTCCCACACATAACCAACTCCCAGACCTAATATGGTTTCACAAACCAATTTATTTTTAGGTTTTCCATAGTTCCTCTTAATAAACTATGGTGGCGACTTCCTTTGTAAAATTTATATATTTTTAAAATTAATTTTTTTGTTCGCCATCACATCGTTATTTCGCGGTTACAACAACAAACATGCATGAAGTACATATGAACATAATTAGTCCACATGAAACTCAACCATACACAGAGAATGAGAAAACACATATTGGACCACTATAAACGTGAAAGAAAGAGAACTTACTCTATTTGCGATTTTGATCGACTAGAGTTATAGAGTTCTCTGCGGTGATTCCAAAGGTAGGTTCTGATTGAAAAATAAATAAGATATGAGTGAGATCTTCTAGAAAAAGGACAGAGAAATTAGAAGAAATATTTTCTACAAAGATGAACAATTTTGTGTGTACTTAACTTTCTTAACAGTAAGCCTATTTATAACTGAGCCTATTATATTAAAAAAAAAAACTTTGTTTTAAGGATCTCACACTAGTCAAAAATATAATTAGAGAACATATTATATTATAATAAGTGTTAAGTATGTTTTTAGTCCCTGTACTTACATGCAAAATTGGAATTCACCTCTCTCTGAAAGTTCATATAAAATTTGTCCTTATACTTTTGTTAGAAAGTGGACTTTTAAGCCTAACTCAACCCCACAAAATTGGCTTGTAAGGTGAGGTTTGCACCCTACTTATATATTATGAAATTGTCTTATCTCTAGTCTATGTGAAACTTTCAACAACTTTAGTAATGCATGAAATTCGTCCTCTAAAACAGACAACGTTAACTTTTAGCTAACATGGCTAACGATCAAGTTGACTGAACTGACATGTCAAAACACTTGACAAGCATATGACTGACACATGTAATTTTTAAAAAAAATTAAGTTTTATATATATTTTATTCTTTTGGCTCTGGAGGACATATTCTATGCATTACTAAAGTATAGTGACAAATTTGATATGAACTTTGAGGAAGAGGGACAAATTCTAATTTCGCATGTAAATTTATAAACTAAAAGCATTCTCAGCAAAAATAGTTGTTTGAACTAATTAATTGATTATTGTGTTATACAAGTGTTAAATGATAATACTTATATAAATTAATATTGAAATGTTAACATTTTTTCTAAAATATAAGTTGGTTGAATGAAGTATTTATTGAAATATTACGTATTTTCTAAATTAAAAAAAATTATTATGAATTAATATCTTATTACATATAATTGTGGTGTATGGTTCAATTTCATTAACTCCATTTCAGGTCAAATTCTGATAGTTTTATTTAGCGTGTAATGCTTATGTTGAAGGGACTGTGTAGTGATAGGCTCATTATCATTGGATCGCGACCATTAAATGACCGACTTTATGTGACATGAATAAAGAGTCACTTATGCTAAGGGAAAATAAAATCATTAATTGTATGTTCTGGTCGATCCAATTTTACCTTTTTTTAATACAACAATAATTAATATATTACAAAAATTATGTGTTATTTTCTATTAGTGTAGATTAAAATAAAAAATATATATATTTCAAAGTAAAATCATGTCATTAAATTATTTAAATAATTTATAATTAAATTATAAATAAAAATTAATTAACATGAATCCAAAGATACTATAAATATTTATCATCTTATCACCCTTTTATAACAAAACAAAAAAAGAGTAAAATAAATAAATAATATAGGAGTTTAAATTTGGGTTATATTTAAATTTAAAATTAAATTTGAATTACTATAAAATTAAAATAATTTAAATTAAATTAAACTTAAAATAATGAATATTTCAAATAACTAATTCTGCTAAGTATATTTTTAGTTACTGTATTTACATGCGAAATTGAAATTTATCCCTCATCCTCAAAATTTATATAAAATTTATCCACGTACTTTAATAATATATGAATTACATCCTCTAGAATCAAAATGAAAAAAAGAAAAATTTAAATTACATGTGTCAACCATTTTTTTAATCAAAAATAGCAAAACCATGGTTTATCATAATATTGGTGTTATAAAACATTACCAAAGCTACGTACGATGATTAACATTCATCATATCTATATCTGAAAGTCAATCTATAAAGCTGTTGAAAATCTTAAACCTCCTCTTGGTAAAATATTATGTCCTGACAAATTTCATGATGATTAGACATGTGAGTTAAAAGTTAAATTCGTCTATCTTGTAAGACAAATTTCATGTATTACTAGAATATAAAAATGCATTTCAATTTGGTAATTACAGAATTAAAAACATATTTGAACTTTATAATAATCATATATTCCATGATACACTAACCATTTATTCTATCATTTTTGTTCCTTTTCAATTCTATTTTAATACTTAAAAAAAAATTGTGTTAACATAATCATCATATGTATTTGCATGCGTCACGGTGGTGTCTTTTTCACCCTGTATTTATCCACATGGGTCGGATATACACAGTGTGTCTTTTATTTGTTGAAAACACCGTTTAGTCAAGAAAGAAGAAGCTCGCACACAATAACGCGCTAGTTCTACACGGACTTACTTGGGTAGATAGCATGGTTCTATAACGTAACACAACGTACCACGCCACTCACGTTTTTGTTCTGTCCATTGCTTTCGTGGAACCCTATAAAATGTTTTCACAACGTTAGGTGGTGTTGACCTTCCACGACCCTCTCACCCTTCTTTGTCTTGGTGAATTAGTTCCTACAAACCATATTTTCCTTTTCCATTTCCTCTTTATTTTCTCTCTGTAGCACCCATTTTTGTTCCCTCTCTTATACTATATTTCTGCATTATATATAATATTTTTGTTACTGTTAAAAAATATACATACCCTCTATTCTCCAACAACCCACCCAGAAGGAAGATGAACGTGGATCTGGAGTCATTAGCAGAGGCCACTTCTGGGGCCATAGGATCACTCATCAGCACCACTATTCTCTACCCGCTTGACACCTGCAAGACCAAGTACCAAGCCGATGCTCGTTCCCATGGTCGCACCAGATACAGGTTCTTTAATCCCTACCTTTTTTTCTTTCTATATTATCTTCTTATCGTTAATTGAATTTCAATTTCTTCTCCCCATGCTCACCCCTTCTTCATGGGGTGATCGTAAATGGTTTCTCCGTGTTCCTCCCAGAATTGGGTGTTCTGGATCGGGACTTTGTCTTGTAGTGTTGTGTTCGGGAGATGGTGATCAACGATGAAAGATGTAATTTTTTAGCTTGGGTTTATTTTGAAGACAAAACTTTTGATGCTGATCTTCAATTAGAATAGAAATTTCACCTTGGGAAATTTGCGTACTAAAAGTTTCTATTAAATGTGAATATACTCATGTTGAGGAGATGGTGATCAAAGACCTGCGTAATTGCCCTGCCCTTTTCAAGTATTTGTTTTGGAGTCTGGGATAAATTATCGTTGATCTTGAAAGGTGTATTCTTTTTAGCTTGGGGGTATTGTAATTCTAGTTTTCTCTATCTGGTTTTGGTTCTCAATTCTTTGGGATGGACTTTCCAAGGTAACCGGATCACCCAACAATGATTATTTACTGTTTAAGATTTAAAGATTCTAGAATGTATAAACCCCCTAAGATCAATTTAAAAGTTTAAACATTTATTTGCTTACTGTTTTCAAAAAATGGTATTGGATGAACGGAACGGAGGCACTGGTTGTCGGTGGCAGATTGACTGATCTCAGTCTCTGCGGTATTTGATGGCTAAGAGAAGCACAGAAAAGATATCCTACTGAAAAATTATACCATATTATAAGAGAAAACAGAAAGAAACCGAATAACACCTTTTGTGATTGAAAAATGCACTCTGTTTGAAATATCAGGGGAGTCTCTTTATAGCAGCAGGAAGGAGCTAATAACAAACTTATATATATGGAATAACTAACCAGCTTGTGTTCCTTCATCTTTAACTCCAATATACAGCTTTCTGTTTTCTAAAATTTGTTTGTCTTTAATAACATCTGAAAGGGCTTGTCCCTTGAACACATTTCTGATGTCTAAACCTTGTCCCCTGTGTATTGGACTAATTAGACCCTTTAGCTTTCAATTATGAATATTGGAAGTAGAGGGACCAAATTAAGGAGACTAAGTCTTATTCGAACCCATCAAGTCGTTTAGTCTGCTTAATAGTTTAATTTTTCATTGAGACTCTTACACTTTATGTTTCTTTTAAAGGAATTAAACAGGGAACAGTGAAACATTCTTATTTTACAAATGATAAAACTATTCTGCATGTAGTGTACCAAATTGCATTTGCATCAAAGTATCATTTTGTAACATTGGAATTTCTTGGGTTGAGTATGGAGGTTGAGTGGGGGATTGATCTTAGCTCTTGGCCATTGTGTGTCAAAATTATCCAAGAGAATGTATCTCTTGGGTATGTATACTTACTTACTTCCATTCTAATTGTTTTCACATTTGCAGGAATCTCACTGATGTATTATTGGAGGCAATATCTAACGGTCAGGTGCTTTCACTTTACCAGGGCCTTGGAACAAAGAATCTTCAATCCTTCATTTCGCAGTTTGTCTACTTCTATGGATACAGTTATTTTAAAAGATTATATCTAGACAAAAGTGGTTATAGATCCATCGGAACGAAAGCAAACTTAGTTATTGCTGCTGCTGCTGGGGCTTGCACTGCCATTGTGACTCAGGTGAGGCAGCACTAGCTTTTCCTAGTTTAAATATGTATTTAAAAATTAAAAACACTTCTATGGTTTTTGGAGCACGACACTTTAATACCAAATTTTCATTATGTTCATAACAAAATTTTGATTGAAGTCTTTTATGGCTATACTTTGTGGCTTGAGGCTATTTTGATGATTCTTAGTTTGAACATGGAACAAGGAGAGAACCTAGTGCATCTATGGAATAAAACATGTTGATTAAATTATACATAAAAATCTGATTAAGTTTTCAATGCTTAACCTACTATAATTGTTGGTTAATCATCCACTGTTAACTATAGACTGGCTAATAAATCATAGGTGTCTATTTTATGTTACTATCTGCCTATATCAAACTTAATTGTATTACTAAGCATACCTCATTGATTACTTCTAGCCCCTGGACACAGCCTCCTCAAGGATGCAGACAAGTGCATTTGGAAAGTCTAAAGGGCTACTGAAAACCCTTACCGAAGGAACCTGGAGTGACGCATTTGATGGCCTCAGTATTTCCTTGCTGCTCACATCAAACCCTGCAATTCAGGTAGGTGAAGCTGCAGTTTCTACCATCTGAAGTTCTGTATCATGTTTGTGTGATTAATATATAAAGTTATATTTGGCATGCTTGGTCAGAGACCAAAAGATTTTAATCTGAAACTACCTTGTGCTGCAGTATACCGTGTTTGATCAGCTGAAACAGCGAGCACTGCAGAACAAACAAAGCAAAGCTGAAAAGGGATCATCTCCCGAATCCCTTTCTGCATTTATGGCCTTTCTTTTAGGTGCAATTTCAAAAAGCATTGCTACATGTCTTACATATCCAGCTATCAGGTATTTAGTTGTAACTTCCCACTGGGTTTTGATTTCTGGACTTAGTTTATAGGGGGCACTTCTAAGACCTCTTTCTGCTTATAGGTGCAAAGTTATCATTCAAGCTGCTGACTCAGATGAAGCAAACTCCAAAACAAAGACAAAATCACAGAAAACAGTGTCTAGTGTTCTCTATGGAATATGGAAAAGAGAGGGGATAGTGGGATATTTCAAAGGATTGCATGCTCAGATCTTAAAGACTGTTTTGAGCTCAGCACTGCTCTTAATGATCAAGGAGAAGATCTCAGCTAGTACTTGGGTGCTTATCCTTGCACTTAAAAGGTACCTATTACGTCCAGCGAGAAGGGTTAAGAACTTGTAAGTTATGATAGCAGTTACTGGTGGAAGAAGCTTCAATTCCTTGTGGATAATGAATTTTGTTGGAGTGCAAAGTGTGCACTTTAGCAGCTACATCTACTCTTAAGAGTTGAGACAAGGTTGTTTTGGTGGCTTCTCTTTGTTCCACCTCCCTTGGTTAATTGATACAGAACAACTAGTTCAGGAATTTATGCAAAAGACTGATAGAGCAAAGCAAATTAGAAAGTCTTGACAGTGAACAATTTTTAGTTTTTTTGGTTGCATTTATTGTTTCAAATAAAGGCTTGTTTTTGTAGATGGTTCTTTTAGGACATATCCACCAGGATGTACTCAAATGACTGAAGATATAAGACCAGAGTAATTGTGTCATGTTATTTTTAAACAATCCACGATCGGTTTTGTCGCAATAGAATTTTTTTAAGAAATTCAAAACAAATTATTACCTTATACAAACTTGATGATGATAATAATGATGATGTATAATAATATGTAGTAATATAAATTAGTTATTTTATCATGAAAAAGTTAATCAATTATTTTTCTGAAAAGTTAACTAATTGAATAACTGACAATTTATTATAATATTGTAATTTACAATTAATGTCAATTATTTAAATGAATGTATAATGATAAAACTTATATGGCAGTGTAAAACTGCAATATGCTTCATAAAGTTAGTTTTCATTATTCTCCCTTACAAAATCAACATAAGAGTTGCTTGAACCAACTCCAAGCAATTGTCAGAAACATGAGAAATGCTCTTATATATTTTGGAATTCCTTATATTCCTTCCAAAGGTTCAACTAAGAGATGTAAGTTCGTAGAATCGTAGTCACTTTACTTCAATTTTTGTATTATTAAAAAAAATTGTTTTTTCTTTGAATTTTTTTATAATGGTATCTGTTAAATGTTTTTGGACAAGGAAGTTATCTGATAGGGTGGTGCTTAGCCAGTTCTAACCACTTGAAACTTTATAGACCCATAAATCATAAGTAAGGTTACAATGTTTACAAAATTTATTTTAATATATAAACATAATCATAACAAAAAATATCATTAATTTAGTTTAAAATAACAATTAAAATTCCAATTTTAAAAAATGTTGTGTAATTTGTTCTTATCATATTCTATGGCATCTCGTTAATTATCTACAAAACAAAAATACAAAAACATATTGCAACATTGATAATTTAATTGTAATAATGAAAATTATTACCAATAATTTTTTATCATTAATCTCAATATTGGTCAATTTTCTACTAATGATAATAATTAGAAGGAGAGGTAAAAATGTCTAGAAATATTATCTTAAAAAAAATTAATTTTAATCGATCATTTTCCAACTAAAATATCTATTGCTTTGTTTCTTAGATTATCCAAATTTGATAATCGAAGAAATTTGAATGGGGCAAAGAATATGAAAAAATGTCAATATTTTTATTGTTAGATGGATTTGATGAATTATTAGACCCACTCAAAATCTCATTATTATTGTAGACATGGAAAGGGGTTGGAGACTACGAAGAATAAGAGGGCACGGATTGTTACAAATAGCTAACTCAATTAATAGGGAAGTTGGCGAAGAATAAAGGACACGTGATTAGATAACTATCTAAACAATTTCTAAAAACCTTTTTTTCGAGTTAAGATATGAAAAAAGAAAAATATCCCAATTTGAGGGTTTGTTGGATTTTTTACTGATTTTTCTTATGTTATTCCTCTTTTTTGCTTTCAAATTATATATTAATGACTATTAATTTTAAAATTTTAAAATATATTAAAATTATTTTTAAAGTACATTGTGTTTTTAATATTTAACAAGAGACAGTACAAAAAAATTAGTTAAAAAATTGGACTCCAACTTTTGATTTTATGAAATTAATGATTTTTTTATATATATAAAAAATTAAAATTGTTTTTATTTTTTTATCTGACTTTGGGGAAATAACATGTACTTAGATAAATTTAAATTTATGTGCAAATTAAACTTCTAGCGGTCTACTGTTAAAAATACTATTTAACATGGAACTATAATTTGTCCCGTGTCAAAAAGAAAATAATAATAATAATAATAATAATAATAATAATAATTATTATTATTATTATTATTATTATTAAATTAAATTAATGCAACAACAACAAGGTGATTAAAAACTAAAAAGAAAAAATAACCACTAAAGCGTTTTCTTTAATAGAGGGTTGTACAAAATGTCTTCTAAAGAAAAAAAAAAAAAAGACATTTACTTTTCAAGCTTTATTACTTCCAATGAAACAGATTAATAAACCATATTAATTATTGATATTAAAAATATAAGTCTAGTCTTTAAAATTACAAATATGTCATTAATTTACGAAAGCTATTCAAATTGGTCATTTTAACTTTCTTTAATTTTTTAATAAAATAAAAAGGTGTTATTTGATAATTTTAACGATTAAAAAATAGGCTTTTATAATTTGAAGAATTAAAGGTAGTTTGGTATACGTTGATTGTATTAATTGGATTGCATTATTCTTGCCACAAAAACTTATGGGTCATATTGTAAATACTTTTGGGCTTGTATCATACGCCATGAACACCTCTTTCTCCACTTCCAATCATTTTTTTCAGCACTTCAAATTTAAAAAAAAATAATTCTAAAATGACATTTTGATTTGAGGTAGGTAAACGAATTTCAGATAAAAGAAAAAAAAAAGGGGGAGTTTGGAACAAGCTAGATTTCATAATTTGGTTAAGGCTTATACGGGATTTCGAAATTGGAAGAAACATAAAAACAGATTTCGAAAACATTAAAGATTTTAAAATCCAAAATAATAATTTTATGAATTTCGAAATTCGTATACACATATATATTTTATTTTTATATAAAGTTTAAAAAAAGTTTAAAAAATAAACATAATTAAATAAAAACTAACAACATAGGTATTAAAAAAATACAAATATATATATATATATATATATATATATATATATATATATATATATATATATATATATATAATATAAATATT
>Ga0214542_1005197_pt1 | contig 25005 bp, 23 predicted proteins | sample CNSS1metaG_FD_160096 | JGI IMG/M metagenome (GOLD analysis project Ga0214542, IMG submission 160096) | Root nodule microbial communities from cowpea collected in UCLA plant growth center, Los Angeles, California, USA - CNSS1 | ecosystem: Host-associated > Plants > Roots > Nodule | place: USA...
TTGGCTTGATTTTCTTGTCTATGTTGTGCAGGCAGGATGCTTGATGATATTTTTGACTGAAGTCTTTTGATTTTCACCTAATACTCTTGTTTAGGAAGAGATGGTGAAGGCTAAGTTTGAGGCAGCTATCATAGAAGCAGAGTTGAGCGCGGTAATAATTTCCCATTTCAGTGAGTACCTACACCATTATATCATTCTTGCCTGTCTGTAAATTGTGATAGCCATTTTAACTATAGCTGCAGATATTTCATATCAGTAGAATCATAAAACTTAAGGAAAGAGAGTTAGAGCATCTCTTACAAAGGTAATAAATCTCTTGATCATTGTGACCCATTAAATTATAGTTTCTGTGATCCATTATCCATTGTTCCTGCAGAGAACAAATATAAAGTCAGACACAAGAGTCACCTCACTATGTAGTCCGCTATCTCCTCAGTTGGCCTCTTCCCTGTTGGTACATGTCGGCTTGAACCCAGGAGGGGTTACCTGCAGAAGAATCTCCGAAGCTTAAGTGAGTCAAAGCTCTCAAGAAGTCAAATCAGCAATTAATGAATGCGTACCTTTAAATGACGGGGTCCACGTGTATTTATAGACATTAATGACGTTTGACCATTTCGTGGGCTGGGCCTTGAATTGGGCTCTGGCTTGGGCCCCAGCTTGGGCCATGAGTGGGCTTGGCCCTGAAACAGGTTACCACGGTGTATTGAGGTGAGTTAACCATCTAGGCAAGTAGTCGGTCTTGGCCGGCTACCCGCCTAGATGGTCAATGCTGGTTGTATTCGGGTACTAGGCGGTATGCGGTTTTAACGTGCGTACCATTTACTTGATTTGGGTTTGGCTAGGTATAGTACACTAGTCCCCCAGCCTTGTCCGATATGGGTTGTCGGTCAAGGATAACATGTGTTGGTAAGCTAGCAGAATCGGCTAGGTGTGATACATCCATATTACAACTTTGTCTGCGATTCATATGTAGTTCCTGATTATGGAATTTGCATTATCATGTTTGATTGAAAGTTGTGATTTTGAACCAGGAGGATATTACTATTATGTTTGATTGAAAGTTGTGATTTAGGATAACTGTTAGTATTTTGTTTGAATCTGAATTCTTTTTGTTCTGTAGTTAATAGTAAAAATGCAGCTGTACAGACAAATTTTGTTTGAATCTGAATTCTTTTTGTTCTGTAGTTAATAAAGAAAATGCAGAGTTATTAGTTTACCAGAAAAAAAGAGAAAGAAATAATAGTGTAAAAAGATTTTTATGTTTTTTTATTGGGATGATTGATACATAGTGGTTTAGAATTAGGCAAATTTAGGTAAGAAGTTTTAAAACGTAATTCAATTTCCTAAATTACCTGAAGAACAAAAGAGATGCAACTAGCTCCAATTCTGCTGATTCAGATTCAATCAATAACAAAGAAGATGGTCTAATCTGAAATACTGTGAGTTTCACAGTATTATAAGTGCATTTAAGTCATGTTTGATATTTTCTATAAATAATTAAAACTCTGTTTCTGACTAAAAATATTAGATGTGAATGTGTTCATATAAATGTTCATATAAATGTTAATACATTTACCTGTCAAAGGCATTTATTGCCTCAAGCTTTTATACAGGAGTTTAGCTTTCATACAAGCCTTTTCTTAATGTATTTGGAATGTATTATATATGGCCATATGGCTCCCTATTTCAATGTTAAAGTTTTTTCATGCATAATAATTGAGTAATGTAGGTGGGTCTCGCTTTTCTTCATGATTGTCCCGCTTCTAATGTATTACATAATATAATTCTAAATGCATGTGGGGTTCATGTTTTAGCATGATTTGAGTTCAATTTCAAGATCCTCTTACGTGCACAATATATATGGGGTTTCTTACAAATTGAAACAAGCAAGCCCCATGGTGCAGTTACGTGGTATAGCTACCTATGATAATTTTGATGCCTTGTATATCCATATAATGCACGAGTTTCAAGTTTCAAATAGCTAAGAGCATCAAAACTGATTATGATCTACTCAAAACTGATTTATATGCAATCCTAAATTATGTAGGTCTGTATGCTCATCATATGAAGTGTGTAACAAAATTGATTATGATCATATGTGACTAGAAAATTATGGAGATACTTGGTTGAAAGAGTATAAATGGCATCTGTAATCTGCATGTTGGTTAACCATTTTATCACATACAAATCTACATGTTAGTGTATTTATAGGTAAAGAAAATCTACATTTGTCACATATAAATCTGCAACAGCCATTATTTTTGAATCCCTTTCTTCTATGTTTTTCTTTTTTCGGCCAATGGAAGTTGGAACTAAGTTAAAAATGACTGGTCCAAATTTTGAGGTGCCTGAAATGAAGTCAAGCAAAGAACTGCGAAAGAAAGTAAAGATAAAGCGTGAAAGGATAATAAGCATTGGAGGGTCACCAATGGACCTAAGTTTTTGTTGTTTATATGTGGTGAAACACTCTTGAAGAGTTGAATTCCTCTACATTATATATTACTGTTTTATCAATTAAGACTTGCATTATTTTTGTTTTATTAGTTGGGATTTGGATAAGAGATAAATTGAACTTTTTTTTTTGTTCAGGATGTTGGTGAAGATCAAGAGGATGAAGAATGATAAAAAAATTCCAAATGGTATATGAAGATGAAGAGGAATGAAAGTGCAAGATAAATTGTACTTTTTCATTTTTGGAGAACATAATACTTTTTAATTAGTTGTAAACATTGTTACTTATGAAATTGTGTACAATATTACAATATAATTTTGCAATATATGAAAATTTTCAATTTCATATTATATGTTAGAAGTGCCTTATTTAATCTATTTTATTTCTACTATTTTAATAGAATAAATATATTTTAATTAATATTGTTCAAATAAAATTATTAATATTTTATTTAAAATAGTATTGTCTAAATGTATAGATAAAATAAAAATTATATTTTAAATTATTTTACATGATTCAATTTTTATAAGCTTTGTTTAAACAAATCTATTTTGTTCCACACTTTTATAAATGTGGCCTATAGAAATAAGCAACACGAAAAAAATCGTTGCATTATATTGGCCGAAAAACTGTTGCCTATTGGAACATTTTAGGCAACATTTTTTAATGGTTGCATAATAAGTAACAGTTTTCGAATTTCCTGGCCTAAACGGAAAAAAACCGTTGCGTATAGTATAGGCCACAACCACCTATGCAACGACCGCAAATCCGTTGCCAATTCGATGCCTAATCTTGAGGCCACGGTTTTTTTACTTTAGGCCATGGTTTTTGGTCCATTGCCTAAAGTCATTTTTCCTGTAGTGATATGTTTGCTCAATATTTTCTTATTTTTGGAAAAATAAATATATAAAATAAACACATCTCTTTTGCAAATTTAATTAAAGGGACCGTCTTTGGGCAGACGCTGTAGGGTGCTAATACCTTCCCTACGCGTAACTGACTCCCGAACCCTAAATTTGGTATTCCATAGTTTTCTAGAATAAATTATGATGGCGACTTCAAATCTCTATTTTCAAAAACAATTTTATTTTTGGTTCGTCGTCCCCGTCGCGATTTAGGTTGCGACAGATGGCAACTCCACTGGGGACTGCCAAAAAGTCAAGCCTATTTAATCGAATATGCGAAAGCGATGTGTTTAATTTAGATATTTTGTTTTTTCCTTTCTCGATTTATGAATATTATATATTCCTGTTGGTGTATGACATATTTGTGGATATTGAACCTTAGGGTAGAAAACATGTTTTTTGTATGGATCTTTTTTGCAGGCGGGGGTTTAGGTTTGCATTTTTCTCCCTTCACACACCTACCTTATATTTTGTACATGACATGAGTGTGGCCCTATACCCAAGTCTGAGTAGCTTAGGATTAGAAGGGCTTGTGTAGCAGTGCCATAGTGGATGTACTTCCAAAGTGGTCATTGTGAGAACCCCAGCTAGAGTCTGTTTGCTTTATTTGATACTCTCACATCGTGTTGTTTACCAATTGTTGTGATAAATGTCGTGAAGTAGGCCATAGCTCTAGTGACCTTTTATCTTTAGGAAACAGGAGATTATCCTAGTGAACGCATATACCTACCTTAAATCTTATGACGCGCTTAAACCTCGTAAGGCACAAAGGGAGATGTGTATTCCTATAATTCCTATTTTGTTTTTGTTTTTATTTGTATTTCATTCTTTATGTTTTCTTTTTAGGTTGTAATAAGTTATGTAAATTATTCATAACATCATGTAATCTGTAATTTTTTTTCTTTTTCTTGTACATTTTCATTATACTCATTCTAGATAGAAAATTATAAAGTTGTGTCATTTCCTTAGAGAAAAATGAAAATTAATAGGGAATCTGGAGTTGGAGAGCATTCTGGTTCAGAGTCACTAAAATAGAAGCAATCAATTAGAGCAAAGGAAGGCAACTTGACTTATCTTCGAGAGTTGGTGGGGAAGATGAAGACTATCCAGAGGAATAATTTTCGAAGGAAATATAGGAATTTACTGAATCTTCTAGAGATTGATACTCAGGTTCCAGCTATTACTACTTTGGTCCAATACTATGATCTGTCGCTCTGGTGCTTCACCTTCAAGGATTTTCAGTTAGTGCTGACAGTAGCAGAATTTGGGGATATTCTAGACCTACCGTTAGAAGGTAAAGTTCCTTACAAGCATACAACACAAAATACATCTATTTCGACATTAGCAGGAATCTTAAAAGTACACCCTATAGAGTTAGAAGGCAAAATGATTACAAAGGGAACTGTCAACGACATTCCTCAAGGGTTTCTAGAAGGGCATCTACGCCAATTGTCTGATAAAGACATGGGGGAAACCTTCATGGATGTACTGGCGCTCATTCTTTATGGCCTTATGATTTTCCCAAGCATCGATAATTTTGAGGATTTCTCAACCATTAATGTTTACATAGCATATAAAATCAATGCAGAAAATCCATTCATAGCAATCTTACCTGATGTTTATGGAAATTTGAATATGTGTTATGAATCTAAGAAGAAGAAGTTGTCATGTTGCTTGCCATTATTATATAAATGGTTTATTTCTCATGTCAGTCCAAATTACAAGTTAACTGCTAAAGGAGCACATGTATGGACATGTTTTTTTGCTAAATTATATAATGGAATGATCAAACGAGAGGTGTCCCAGCAATAGGGATCACATATCATATATTGTGGGGAGTACCCAAATGTACCTCTTATAGGAACCAAATATTGTGTTAATTATAATCCAATATTAGCACAAAGACAATTTGGGTATCTTATACGAGGTGCACCAAATCTAGAATCTTTAGTTGCAGTGTGGAATTGCTATGAAGAAGGGACATCTAATGAATTACTCTGACGGGTAAGAAGTGCTTAGGGTAGTGTCGTGTGTGCAGAAAAAGACTTAAAGTCGTGGGTAGTAAATGAGAAGATGTCTTATCAGCAATGGGTAATGGATAGGGTTAAAGTGGTGAATCTACCGTTCAAACTAGTTGCCTTCATGCCAGAACAACAAGATGTGGAGAGTGAGGAAGTAAAAACCCTTAAGGAAGAAATAGAAAGGATGAAGCAGAAAAATGTTAAGCTTGTTAATGATCTTCAAAAAACCCATCATGAATATGTAGATCTCAAAGATAACAATGAAGCCAGGATCAGAACTTGTGATCTATTGATAAAGAAGCAGAGAGAGGAAAGAAACCATCACTTCAGAGTACAACAGGATCTCGAAGCAGCTAATAAAGAGCTAGCTTTGAGAGGCAAAGAGAAGAAAGCGGTGACATTGTCTGAACGTGAGAAAATTGCATTATGTGAAGAATTGGCAAGAGACAAAAGGGAGGCATTAAACAAGCTGCGTAATGCACAAGTTAGGATTAAGGAGATGGAACAACAAAGAAAAAAAGACAACAACTTATGAGGCAAAGCTAGAAGAAGAGCATTAGTATAGAGCGGAGTTAGAAAATGACATACAGTACAAGAACAGAGAGTTCAAGAGACAAATGAAGGACACATTATCAGCCTATGAAGCAAAAGTGGCTTAAGAGAGTTGGTATCGGGCAGAGACGGAGGAGGAAAATCAGAGATTGATAACTGAATGTGCTGAGTTAAAGGGAGCTGTAGAGTATTGGAGAGGATGCTTTTCAAAGTTAGCAGCTATAGCTAACAGAGCAATTGAAGATGTACCCAGGATGTTAACTGATGCTGAGATTGCAATGCCTATATTCAATCCACCAAAAGCAATTGAAGATTTCCACGGTTACTACAGGAAGTTAGAAGGGGAAATGAAGAACATAGTGGCTAGAGCTTGAAATTGATGTTTATGCTTTCTTTCTATTTCTTGTTGTTATGAACTTATGAACATTGTGGATTTTCTGATGTATCGGCTACTTCATTTCGTGTTAATTTCCATTATTACTCACAACGTTATTCGCACAACTTTATAGTTTCTAGCTAGAATGTTTGCATTTGCATTTGTCTTTTCTTTTCCTTTTTCGCACTTCTCATTTCATTCGAATTAAAAAGAAGAGTGACAGTAAGTGAATATGGAAAAACTTCCGAGACACCGTTATAGGACTTGGGCCAATTCCAAAACGATGGAGGATTGGGAAAATGCGCACGAGGAAGTGAAGGAAGAAATTAGCCAGGTGAAAGGTGAAATTAGCCAAATGAAGGATCAAATGGGTTAGATCTTGGAAGCATTAAGGGCTATGAATAGTTCAGGAGAAAGTTCAGAAGTTGACGGTGGTACTTCCTACCCTCCAAGCTTTCATCCTCATGTATCAAGTGGACATACGGTTTACCCACCACATCATCAAGTGAGTCAAGGGACATCATCTCAAGCTTTTCCACCTTTTGGCTTACCCCCAGGTTACCATCCTCCAATGGTAGAGTATGTAGAGCAAGTTAAGAATTTGTCTTTTGGTGGTAATACAAGCATACATGTTTCATTACCTAATGAGCAATTCCAAGTGTCAACTGAGATGGTTGATTTTAGGAGTGAGCTACGCCCAAGAGAAAATACAGTTGGAATAACAACCTATACAGATCCTAATGTATCGATTCCACCACATGTTTTGACTGTAGGTGTGGGTTTACTAGAAAAGACACTAGCTCAAGTGATTTCATCGACTGAGAATAATAAGGGAAAGTTAGAGATATTGGAAGAGAGACTACAGGCTATTAAAGGGAATAAAAGTTATGGATTTGGTGATATTGTAGGCTTATCTTTGGTCCCTGACGTGGTGATACCCCCTAAATTCAAAGTGCTTGAGTTTGAGAAATATAGAGGGACTACGTGCCCAAGGAGCCATTTAACAATGTACTGTCAAAAGATGGTTGGTCATACTCATGATGAGAAATTTTTTATCCACTTTTTCCAAGATAGCCTAGCTGGGGCAGCACTGAATTGGTACATGCACCTTGAGCCGACTCATATTCATTCTTGGGTGGATCTAGCAGATGCTTTCATAAAGCAATATAAATTTAATATGGATACGACACTAGATAAAATACAATTACAAAATATGACAATGAAGAAAAATGAAACTTTTAAAGAGTATGCCCAGCGTTGGAGAGAGATAGTTGCCCAGGTCGAGCCACCACTATATAATAAGGAGATGGTTGCAATGTTTGTGAATACGCTACAGCCTCCGTTTTATGAGCATATGATTGGGAATTGGAATATAGCTTCTAATTTTGCGGATATCATTATTATTAGTGAAAGGATTGAGACCGAGATAAAAAATGCTAAAATTGCATATGGCCCGCCCGCGGCTGCAAATACCAAAAAACTAGGTTTCAATCAAAGTAAGAAAAAAGAAGTTGAAGTTCATGCCGCATTCGCATAGGATAACCACACTCCTTTTGATTACCAAATGCAGCCTGTTTCAAACAATCAGTTGTAATCTCAGAAAGCAACTACTAGTGATAGTCAGAACCCTGGTCAAAGTACCAATACAAGAAGGGAAAGGAAATTTTACTACCATTCCTATGACATATACAAAGTTGTTATCGGTGCTTCTTCATAAATCTTTTGTTGCCATTTGCCCAATGAAGCCACAACAACCTCTTTTTTCCAAGAATTATGATCCAAATGCTACGTGTGAGTATCATGGGGGAGCAAAGGGGCATTCGATAGAAAAGTGTATTCCTCTCAAATACAAGGTACAATCTTTAATTGATTCAGGGTGGTTGATATTCAAAGAAGATAAACCTAGTATTGAAGATAACCCTTTATGGGGGGCATGAGAAGACTTCAACAAATGTTATTGAGGTAAGGGAGCAGAGGTTGGTAAGAAAAGTGAGTGAAATTTGGAGCTCTATGAAATTCATCCTGGAAGCACTATTGGAGAAGGGGCTAGTAAAAGGTGAATATGATCCAAATAATGCATGTGCATTCCATCCGGGTGCTGGACATTCTATTAGTGATTGTGTGGAGTTCAAGTTAGAGCTACAAAATCTAGTTCACAAGCATTTTTTGCAAGTTTTTCATGGAAAGAAGGATAAGGAGGTATTGGCATAAATTGATCAAGAGTCTAATTTAACCACGACAAAACCTTTAGTGATTCATTTCACTATGCCTGCACCTTCTCTCATGGAACAAGGAAGGCAACCCATAGTGATAAAAACACCCTCGTCTTTTCCTTATGAAATTAACAGAGTTGTTCCATGGAAATATGTAGTACATGAACTTGGTGAGGGATAACAAGCTGAAAACATTTTTGTGCATGAAGGTCCAATTGTTGAAAATATATCAGGTCTTGGTGGGATAACAAGAAGTGGTCATTTCTTTACACCACCAGATCTTAGGAAGGAAGGATGCTAGAGAAGTAAAATCAATGATGGAATTGAGAAAGCAAAAGAGATATTAAGAGGAAAGACGATACAAGTTCAGGAAGAATGCAGAAAGGATAAACAAAAGGAAATATCATATGAAGAGGCCTATGAATTCTTGAAATTCATCCAACATAGAGAATACAAGGTGGTGGAGCAGTTGAATCGTATGTCGGCTCGAATTTTGCTTATAGAATTGCTCATGCATTCGACAGCTTACCGAAAATTGCTAATGAAAATACTGAGTGGGGTTCATGTTGAGCAAAATATTTCACTGGATAAATTTAAAGGGATTGGTAACAGCATTACCGTTAATGATTTCCTTACTTTTTTGGATGATGAGATACCCATTGAAGGAAGGGGACACAATAAGGCTCTTCATGTATCTGTTAAATGTCTCGACCATGTTATAGCTCGTGTGCTGATTGATAATGGTTCTTCCTTAAATGTGATGCCTAAGGTGATCCTAGACAAGTTATCACGTGATAAGTTCCCTATGAAGCCAAGTACTATGATTGTCAGAGCTTTCGATGGTAGCAAAAGAGAAGTGATGGGAGAAATAGAATTGCGAGTTCAAGTTGGTCCGTGTGTATTTCAAATAACTTTTCAAGTAATGGACACCCTACCAGCGTACAATTGTTTACTTGGTAGACCTTGGATTCATACTACAGGGGTGGTGCCTTCCACTTTGCATCAAAAGTTGAAGTATGGAATGGGGGATAAGATGGTAACAATTTCAGGGGAAGAAGAATTTTTGGTGAGTGGTCCTTCATTTGCTTGATATATTGAAACAATAGAGGAAGCTCTTGAGACTACTTTTCAAGCTCTGGAAATTGTGGGGAATACATATGTTGAACCATTTCAAATAAAGCCATATTTATCATGTGCCTCTCTAATGATGGAAAGGGTTATGTTGAGAGAAAGTTATGAATATGGAAAAGGCATAGGCAAAGTCAGACAGGGATCAATATTTCCACTGAAAATTGTTGAAAACAAGAATAGATACGGTCGGGGGTACAAGCCTACTAAGGAGGAAAAAAGAAGACTACTGGAGGAAAAGAAAGAACGAAGCTTAGCTCGCTTACAAGGTCGAGAACCAAAAGTAGGAAAGATCTCTGTTTGTGACTTAAAGAAGAGCTTTCGTAGTGCTAGATGGATCAATACTAGTCAAGTGGCAGCAGTTGAAGATGAATCTAGGGAAGGAAGTTCCAGATTGGTACAACCTTGTCCTCCAGACATGCAGATCGATAATTGGAAAACCGTGAATTTACCCGTGGTGTTTAAGTTCAATCAAATGTAATGCTTGTTTTTCTTTGTGTCTAGCTATTCCATTTTGTTTTTCTCCAAAACACTCTAGGATTTCTTTATGGATTGGTTCTATCTTTCGTTTTTAGTTCAATGTGATGTTCAATTATGTTTGCTTTCAGTACATACTTTTTTTGTCTATTTATTTTCTTTTATAATTCCAAATAATGCATATATGACAATGAATGTTTTGAAAATAATGATGTCAATGTTCTTAATTTTGAGCACCTTATTGATAATATTGATGATGATCATGTAGACGATTGGGAACCTTCTTATGAGTTGTTAAGGTTAGTGAAACAAGAAGACCGAGAAATAAAACCCTATCAAGAAATAATTGAAATACTTAATCTAGGGGATGAAGATGAGAAAAAAGAGGTTAAATTTGGTAACAACATGAGTAAGGAGGTACGAGGAAAATTATGTGATTTGTTGAAAGAGTTCAGAGATGTGTTTGCTTGGTCATACCAAGATATGCCTGCGTTGGATACTGATATAGTGCAACATAAACTTCCACTTAAAGAAGAATGTCCCCTGTTTAAACAAAAATTAAGACGGATAAAACCTGAAATGTCACTAAAGATTAAAGAAGAAGCGAAGAAGCAATTTGATGTAGGGTTTTTGGCTATAGAAAATTATCCTCAATGGGTGGCTAACATTGTCCTTGTGCCAAAAAAGGATGGTAAAGTTCGAATATGTGTTGATTATAGGGATTTGAATCGAGCTAGCCCTAAGGATAATTTCCCATTACCACATATTGACAACTTGGTGGATAACACTGATAGATTTTCATTGTTCTCTTTCATGGATGGATTCTTGGGTTATAATTAGATTAAGATGGTGCCAGAAGATATGGAGAAAACCACATTTATTACACTTTAGGGAACATTTTGTTATAAAGTGATGCCATTTGGACTTAAAAATGCTGGAGCAACTTATCAAAGAACGATGGTGAATCTTTTTCATGATATAATGCATAGAAAAATCAAGGTTTATGTGGATGATATGATTGCTAAATCTGAATCAAAAGATGATCACATCATTAATTTAAGAAAATTGTTTGAGAGGTTAAGGAAGTTTAAACTCAGATTGAATCTGGCTAAATGTACCTTTGGTGTAAAATAAGGAAAGTTGTTGGGTTTTATTGTTAGTGAAAAAGGTATTGAGGTTGACCCAGATAAGGTACGAGAAATAATGTAAATGTTAGCTCCTAATACTGAAAAAGAGGTGCGAGGGTTTTTAGGCAGACTGAACTACATTGCTGGATTCATCTCCTCATTAACCTCCACTTGTGAGCCGATATTTAGATTGTTGCGTAAAAATCAAGTTATGGAATGGAATGAAGATTGCCAAGCACCCTTCAATAGAATCAAACAGTATTTGCAGGATCCTCCCGTACAGCATCCGCTGGTATCGGGGAGGCCCCTTATTTTTAACTGTGTTGGATGAATCAATGGGTTGCGTTTTAGGGCAACATGATGAGACAGGGAAGAAAGAGCATGCCATTTATTATTTGAGTAAAAGGTTTACAGGTTGTGAACAAAGATATTCTATGTTGGAATGAACTTATTGTGCATTAACATGGGCATCACATTGTTTACGTCAGTATATGTTGAGTCACACTACTTGGCTGATATCTAAGATGGACCCAATTAAGTATATTTTCTAAAAGCCTGCTCTCACTAGCAGATTGGCTCAGTGGAAAATGTTGCTATCAAAATATGATATAACCTACGTGACTCAAAAAGTCATTAAGGGAAGTGCTTTAGTAGAATATCTGGCTCAATAGCCCATTGAAGATTATCAATCTATGCAACCTGAATTCCCAAATGAGGACATTCTTGCCCTGTTTGGTGAAAAGGAGGGTGGCCATCATGAAAAGGCTTGGATACTATTGTTTGATGGAGCATCTAATGCACTTCGACATGGAATAAGGGTAGTTCTCATCTCGCTAGAGAATCATTACATTCTGATGACAGCAAGGTTGTGCTTTAATTGTACCAACAATGTTGCAGAATATGAAGCATACGCCATGGGTATTTTGGCAGCTATTGAGTCAAAGGTCAAGGTGTTGGAAGTGTATGGTGACTCAGCATTGGTGGTTCATTAGTTAAAAGGGGAATGGGAGACTAGAGACCAAAAGTTAATCCCTTATCAAACATACATTAAAGGATTGATGGAGTATTTCGATTCCATTGAGTTCCATCACATTCCACGAGAGGATAACCAATTAGCTTATGCTTTGGCCACCTTGTCGTCAATGTTTGAAATTAGTCAAGATGAGGAAATGTCAATGATCAAAATGAAGAGTTATGAATAACCAATATACTGTTATTTTGTAGAAGAGGAATCAGATGGTAAGCCTTGGTATTTTGATATAAAGCACTAACTTAAGACCCGAGAATATCCTGAAACAACTTCTAAGAATGATAAAAGAACCCTGAGAAGGTTAGCTTCAAGTTTTATTCTAAATGGGGATGTCTTGTATAAAAGAAATCATGACATGGTGCTCCTCATATGCATCGATGCAAGAGAAGCAGGGTTGATATTGAAAGAAATTCATGAAAAGGGCTTTCAGTACACATATGAATGAGCACTCTATGGCTAAAAAGATTTTGAGAGATGGTTATTTTTGGTTGACTATGGAGAATGACTGTTACATACATGTGAAAAAATTTGAAAAATATCATACCTATGCAGATAACATTAATATAGCTCCTACAACCTTAAATGTTCTATCTACACTATGGCCATTTGCGATGTGGGGAATAGATGCTATTGAAGCCATAGAACTGAAGGCGCCAAATAGACAACGTTTCATTCTGGTTGCAATTGACTATTTCACCAAATGGGTGGAAGCAGTTTCTTACGCCAATGTGACCAGAAAAGTGGTAGTAAAGTTTATAAAAAAGGAGTTGATATGTCGATATTAGAGCTGCCAAAACGAGCCACCCGACCTGACCCGGCCCGGCCCACCACGGGTTGGCCACTGAGTGAGCCAACCCAACCCAGCTCATTTATTTGCGAGCCAAGAAAATGCCCACTCGGCTCGGCCCACCACGAGTTGGTGGGTTAAATGGGTTGGCTCACTTATTTAGAAAAAAATATTTTTTTTTCGATTCTAAATAAAATTAAATTCTTATTATAATTAAAATGTAAATAAAGGTAAGGCATTAAGTGACTTTAAATTACAAAAGTAAAAAAAAAAAAACTAAAACACAACCAGTGTTACAAAAAAAATGCCATCAAAGTTCATGATTCAAATGCCATCACTACATATATAAGTGAATTCAATTGAATTCAATGCAATATTCACGTAATTGTAGATTTGTCATCCAAACTTGAATACACCAATAATTTAACAAAATTATACATTGTTATCCAAACCTGCCAATAATTTAACAAAATTATCGACTCTTATCCAAACCTTAATACACCATTAATCTAACCAAATAATCCACAACATTACATGATAATGAACATCCAAATTACTATCCAACTATAACATTAGAGTCTTGAATGGGGAAATCCACAACATTTTCATCTTTTGATGCATCTTATTTGTCTCCATCTACAATAAAAAAGAATGTTAACTAACAGTATTGAAATACTAAGTAATAGCCATTGAAATAAGATCATCTACAACTTTATGGTCAATTTCCTTAGATCTTAATTTCCCAGCATGATCAATTATCATTTTCCCCACGTCATTGTTGTTTAATTTCCTTAGGACCGAACACTTTGACAAATGACGCAACATTTTGAGGTTCCTATTTTTGTACCACTAGCAACATATTTTGCACCACACCCATTGCATTTTGCATTTTCTTTACCATCTTTTATACAATTTTTTGTAAAATGATCCCAAACTTTAGAAGTACCTACCCTAGTTCTCTTACTTTCTCTATCACAATCCTTATCCTCATTATCAATCTCTTCTACACTTGGTGGCAAAGAATCATTCAAATTACATGAACACATTGATCATCTACGGTTTCAGAATTCATTTTGTTCTGTAATAATAGCACGATATAATATCATCAATCATTCATTCAAGTCTAACAGAATTGATAAATATTCTATCAAGTATGAACTAATATAGTAATATTTAACAAAGAAAAAACTCAATGTGACAAGTATCAACAACTCTTGAATGCACTTCTTGTATCAACAACTCTTCAACAACAATTTGCACTTTGTAAATTATCAGTGGGTGGGGAATTATTATGCATCATCAAACAACTACTTTATTCGACTTGAAATATATACTACTTTATACTAAATACTACTCTTGAAAAATTAATACAATTTAAACACTTAGAAAAATCTCGAAGCTTGCCAACAAACGTGTCAACGTACAACAACAAAATCAAACACTTAAAAAATCACTCACAATTCATAAAAATAGTGTTTTTTAGCACGATATATGCTAAAGTGATTGATGTGAGCAAAAGTTGAACATATGTATATTGGTAAGCCTAACAGTTCCCTTTATACTAATTCAAATATTATGACAATATGGAACTATAAAGATGTTAGTTTTGAAATGGTTGAAAAGCCAAGAAGGGGGGGTTGAATTGGCTAGGTAAAAATTTAGGCTATTTTTGCAAGCAAAAAACCACCTTTAATTGAATCAAATAGATCACCAAGTTAGGATGCAAACAATACTAAACTATACATTGTCAATCGATCAAAAACAGAGTTAACAAATTGATTTTACTAAACAAATTCTGTTCTAGTATAATCAATCGATTGAAACTGAAAAACAGTCGACTGAAATACTGGGAAAAATGCAGAAATGCGAATTTGAATTTTAAACCAGAAACAATGCTCAAGAATGATCAAGACCAGTTCCAAATGATCATACAAACATGCTCAATGCTGCAGATGCCATGAAAACATGCAAGAACATGAAAAAGATGATTAAAACACAAGTTCTTGAAACTTTAAAATGAAAATGCAAGAGAGAAAGGTTAGAGAAGAGAGGACACCACGAATTTTTATACTGGTTCGCTCAAACCTGAGCTATATCCAATTTGTCAAGGCAACCTTAGCTTGACTTTGCACTATTTCAAAAGTTTTACAAAGTATCCACCCTTACACTTCCAAAATATGCAAAAACACCACAAAAGACTCTTGAATCACACAAGAATCACACCAGCACAACAAGAACCCTCTTGCAGACCTGGAAAACCACCAGGCACACACACAAAGCTTGAGAAAGATCAAACCTCAGTGGTAGCACAGCCTAGCCTACCACAAACCACTTTCTCCAAGCTTCAAACCAAGCCAAAAGCTCCAAGAATTGATCCAAGATCAATCTTCAACATCTGCAACACCTATGATCACGAAGGAGAGAGTTTCCATAAGTTTCCAGAACCAAATCGTGCTCTAAAATGATCAACTTACCTCTCTTTCGAAAATCACAGCTTAAATAGTTAAACTGTTACGAAATTCATCAGGTTGATTTCCAAATCAATTGGTTGATTTCACTTGACTTAAGTGAAATCAGTCGATTAAAAACTAAATCAACTAATTGAATTTGTTGTAGTTTAAGACTACTGCAACCAACCTTTTAACTTGTTAAAAAGTCATTCAACAGATTAAAAGAGACATTTTAACCTGTTGAAAAACCATTCAACAGATTAAAAACACAATAAAGACCAAACTACATCTAATTAATGCTATAAGATCTACAACATGAATTACAAACTACAAATACACTTTCTTAATGATGTAACAACATGGAGAGCACACGTTCCAACCTTGATCACCATGGATATCATCAAATCTCCTTTCCTTCATCAATGTAGGCTTCATTCGAATGGTAATGGCTTCAAGATAGTTCAAAAGAGCTTCATTCAATCTTCATCAAATCTTCAAGAAGCAAACCACCTTGGCTTCTCATGTCAACAAAAGATAATTTCATCCAATTATAAATGAAATTAAATGTCATAATATCATATTTGATATATCACGAAAAGATGAAATACTGAAAGTATAAATGTTACTCAATTTTCTAAGAAAATTCAAAAAATTATTAAATTCTCATGTGAACAAAACCTTTCGCTGAAAAAAGTGATAAAAGTAGCAAGGCTATATAGTTAAAAAAAACCTCGATAACTCTTTTCAATCAACAACAACTAGATAAAAAAATTTAAAAAAACATTAATTTTAACAATTATAAAGGGAAAATAGGGAAGTGGAAGGAAATATTGTGTCTTATCATTTCGGACCAAAGCTATTGTCGTAAATCTTCCCAATCCCACATACCACCGAACCACATATGACTTCCCATAAATCTTCTTTAGCTTTTTCTACTGAAGCTATTTAAACTACTATAGCCACCAAATATGCTTTCTTCTACAATCTCAACCTTCTCTTTTAATAAAAAAATAAAAGTAACTCGGATAGAATAACAAACAACAACTGTAAAACCAAGCCAAAGCTACAATATGAGGAGGAGCTCATTCTAATGAGCAACGCAACATCGTCGTCTTCGAAGCCTGCGCTACGTAGGAGCACAGTCGTCGGTCAGAGAAGTGATTGTGTTGTCGGTTGGAGACTAAGAGTAGAAGTTGTGAAGAAGGGAAGAAGAGAGAAACTTTCGTTTGAAAGGAGACACATTTAGGTTTTAGGGTTTCTATTTTTATTTTTTAATGTAATTTAAATTAAATAATTTAATATTTAGAATTGGGTAGGTTGGTGAGCCAACCCGGCTCACCACAGGTTTAACCCGGGTGAGCCGGGTTCTTAGTGGGTCGGGTCCATTTTTTGACCCGTACTGAAAACTTTTAATTTTTTTTAACCCAACCCGGCTCGAACCCATGGTGGGTTGGGTTGGCTCGCGGGTTATAACTCGTTTGTTGACTCTAGTCGATATGGGCTGCCTAATAAACTTATAACTGATAATGCAACTAATCTGAATAATCAACTGATGAAAGAGTTATGTGAAGAATTCAAAATTCAACATCACAATTCGTCTCCTTATCACCCAAAAATGAATGGGGTCGTTGAAGCTGCTAATAAGAATATAAAGAAGATTATGGAGAAAATGGTGATTACATATAAAGATTGGCATGAAATCTTTCCCTTTGCCTTACACGGATATTGTACGTCGTTACGGCCTTTACTAGTGCAACACCTTTCTCTTTGGTATATGGGATGGAAGCGATCCTTCCTTTTGAGGTAGAAATCTCATCTCTAAGGGTGCTAATGGAAACTCAATTAGAAGAAGCAGAATGGGTTCAAGCTAAATTTGACCAACTTAAATTAATTGAAGAAAAAAGGTTAACAGCAACTTGTCATGGACAATTGTATCAGAGAAGGATGAAAAGGGCATTTGATAAAAAGGTTCGTCCTAGAGAGTTTCATGAAGGTGATCTGGTCTTGAAAAAGATTGGCTTAAATAATGGTTTGGTTCTAGTTTTCGTTCGGTTTTTTCAATTTGGTCCTAATATTCATCAATTTTATTCAATTTGGTCCTTTTCGCTAACACCATTAAAATAGTTAACGGAATGTAAATAATAATCGCCACGTGTCATTTTGTGATTTTTTTTAATTTTTTATATATTTTTTATATATTTTTTTAATTTTAAAAAAAAATTAAAAAGATTTTTATTTAAAAAAAATGTACATGTGTCAAGCTCATATCATGTCACGTGTCATTTTTGTAATTTTTTTAATTTTTTTTAAGTTAATTTTTTTAAATTTAAAAAAAATCCACATGTCAAGCCAATATCATGCCACATGTCAAAGTTAGTTTTTATATTCAATTTGGTCATAATATTTGTTATTTTTTTTCAATTTGGTCATATTTTTTTTTTAATTTATCATTTTTGTTCCTCTCCAAATTAAGACAAAATTTAATTTGTATATAAATGTTATATGGATATTCTTATTAAAATGCATATTTTTATTAAAATGCACTATTTCAAAAGATTTACAAAGTATCCACCCTTACACTTTCAAAATTTGCAAAAACCACACAAAAGACTCTTGAATAACAACAATCACACCAGCACAGCAAAAACCGTCTTGTAGACCTAGAAAACCACCAATCACACACACAAAGCTTGAGAAAGATCAAACCTCAGTGGTAGCACAGCCCAGCCTACCAAAAACCACTTTCTTCAAGCTTCAAACCAAGCCAAAAGCTCCAAGAATTGATCCAAGATCAATCTTCAACTGCTGCAGTCAGAATGATCACGAAAGAGGGGGTTTCCACAAGTTTCCAGAACAATTTCGCACTAAAAAATGATTAGAATACCTCTCTTTTGAAAATCATAGCTCTTATAGTCAAACTGTTATGAAATTCAACAGGTTGATTTCCAAATCAATTGGTTGATTTCACTTGACTTAAGTGAAATCATTCGATTAAAAAAATAAATTAACTGATTGAGTTTGTTGCAATTTAAGACTACTGTAGCCAACCTTTTAACCTGTTAAAAAACCATCAAAAGATTAAAAGAGATAGTTTAACCTGTTGAAAAACCATTCAATAGATTAAAAAACACACCTAAGACCAAATACATCAAATTAATGCTACAAGGTCTATAATATGAATTACAAACTTCAAATACACTTTCTTAATGATGTAACCATGTGGAGAGCACACGTTCCAGCCTTGTTCAACATGGATATCATCAAATCTCCTTTCCTTCATCAATGTTGGCTTCATTCCAATGGTAATGGCTTCAAGATAGTTCAAAAGGGCTTTATTAAATCTTCATCAAATCTTCAAGAAGCATACCACCTTGTCTTCACATGTCAAAAATCTCCCCTGGTTTGATTAAGCCAGCCTCTATCTTCTTCTATCTATCTTCTTCTATCTTCCATTGCAAATTGCTTCCATTGGTTAGATACCATTAAATTGATGAAGTAAAACCTAAGCTTGAAACTTGTGAACCTGAAAAACATTTATAGTAGCAATACGCACAAGCTAGCAAGCACACAAATACGCACATGGTGTTTCTAAGAGAAGTATGATGCAAATGCAAAAATACAAGTGTAGTATTTATAATTGAACAGACTGATTTTCAGAAAAAGTCGATTAAATGGTGCATATTTTCCTAATTAATTCGTTTTAGGTTACCCAAACCAGATTATTGCAGTCCAAAATAGTATCTCACGCATTCATGGTGTTTCCAATGTGTTTTTATGAGTGAATCAATCAGTTCAGATAATGTGAGCTACATGCACATTGGAATTGTACACTACACATGTTTTTTGGTCAAACAAATTAGTAAAAGCAACACATGGCTGATGAAATAGAAGTTAAGAGCAAATAGTACCAAACAAAAAGATGTTTTCTTTGATTGGGTCAGCTTTGCAATTCAATTCATGAGTAAATGCATAGTTTAAGTAAAATCAACACGTTGAAAAGCAAAATCAGTCGATTAAAACAACACCAAAACACCAAAGATTAAAACCGGAATCTGGTCAAGTGAAATCAGCTGACTGATTTTGAAAATCAATCGATTGAAAATCATAAAATTGAACTTCATTTTTCCAAATTCAGTTTTAATGAAATCAACATACTGAATTATGAAATCAGCAGATAAAAAAACATAGCAGATCAAATTTTCATCATTCAGTGGCAGTTTAAGTGAAATAAACATGTTGAAAAATAGAATCAACAGGTTGACAAATCATGATTTTTGCAAACATAGACAAATTTAAGTGAAATCAACACGTTGAAATAAAAAATCAACAAGTTGAATATGACAGTTTTCAATTTTTGCATACAACAAATGATTTTTATGAAATCAATGCATGAATATATAAGATTAACATGCTAAAAACACATCAGACCACATTCTTCATGTCTAAGATGCCTAGTTCAGTTTTTAGCTTGTTAAACTTATCTCTAGCCAATGATTTTGTAAACAAATCTGCCAATTGATTTTGAATTTTAACAAATTGAATTTCTCAATCTCCCTTTTGAACATGATCACGAAAGAAATTATGCCTAATCTCTATATGCTTGGTTTTAGAATGCTGTATTGGATTCTTGGTTAAGTTGATAGCACTAGTATTATCACAATACAAAGGTACCTTGCTTAGCCTTACACCATCGTCCAAAAGTTGATGCTTCAACCATATGATTTGTGCACAGCCATGTCCATCAGCAATATACTCAGCTTCAGCAGTGGAGAGAGCCACACATGCTTGCCTTTTGCTATTCCATAAAATTAGACTTGAGTCAAGCAAATGGCAAGTACCACTTGTGCTTTTCCTATCCAATTTGCACCCTACATAATCCGAATCTTAAAAGCCACTAAGAGTTATGTTAGAATCGCATGGGTACCATAAACCAACATTGGTTGTTCCTTTAAGGTACTTTAGAATCCTTTTTGCAGCTTTAAAGTGTGATTCCTTTGGATTTGCTTGGAACCTAGCACATAAGCATACACCAAACTGAATATATGGCCTACTTGTTGTAAGATAGAGCAAAGACCCAATCAACCCTCTATATTTGGTTGAATCAACTGGTTGGCCAGCCTCATCTGCATCCATAAGGCAATTTGTAGCAATTGGAGTGGCAGATTCCTTACAATCTGTAAGACCCGTGGAAAATTAATTAATTAATTAAATGCGGGGGTGGGAACTTTAATGAAATTAAATGTAATTGGTATGATGTGGAAATGTACTAGCTCAAGTGGTTGAGAGTACTTGATTGTTTGAGAGGACTTGAGTTCAAGTCCTATGTATGCCATTTGTGTGTTATTTGATTTATTATTATTTTGATAATATATTTGTTAACTTATTGGCAAGTGTACCAATTCATTTTCATGTAGTAAAATGGTAGTCCAAGTGTCGATTTCCCAAAGGATTTGTGTTTGTTAATCTACTTGTGATTATTTAGATGTTCTATCCATGTCTAGTTCCAAATTCATTTTCCAATGATTTAGTAACAACAAATAACATGATATTCCTATCATACACATTAATAATAAAGATAGAACAATTTGTAATTTCGTCCACAAGGTGCCCTTGACCGAAGCTTTTTTGAGTTTTTCTACATTTCCACAACAAAAGAACTAAATCCTTTCCTTTGATTCTCGACACTTAACCAACCAGAATTGTCTGCTCGCTGGGCGAGCCCTATCTCTCGTTGGGCGAGAGATCACTTAACTGCCACAAAATTGCTACGTCTCGCTAGGCGAGACAGACCTCTCGCTGGGAGAGTGGGGGGCTCTGGCTGGGCGAGATGGTCTTGATAGACAACTTTGTAGTCTTCCATTTTCCTATACAATTACCTATACAATGATCTGAGAAGAGAAAAATACTCCTAACTAAACAAAACACAAAATACTAATAAACTACCTAAGAAATAAACACAATACACTTGAAATAAAGACAAATAAGAGAGGTTAATAAGCTTAAATACCAAGTATTTATCAAGCTTATCAATATTTGTACCTAGTGAATGATAGTATAATCATAGTATTTTGATAATTATCACTTAAGATGAGTTGGTTGGATGGTTGTGTATTGAATTGGCGTTGGTATGGTCACGGGTTCAAACCTTGATGGACATAAAGTAGACTTTATTTTTGTTAAATTTAGCTTGGAGTGAATGTGAAAAGGTAGAGGGAATCCTAGCAGAAGCGGCAGCCAAGAGGGTCTGAAAAACAACTTTGTAATTATCATTGAATAGGCATTAAACCCATAATTAAGCCCAATTTCGTTTCAGGTTTTCAACCCATTATCAAGACACTTATAAAAGCCAAATTTGTTGGCAAAAGCAATACAAGTCTAAATGTTGAAGCAAGATAGATTTTGATGATGATAAAAGAAGCCTGAAAGCCATCTGGAAGTCAATATGAAGAATATGTATTGTTGTGTTTAAAGATATCTTGTAAAGTGTAATTAGATTAGTTAGAATCAATATTGTACAAGAAAATTCTGGTATTTCTCGAAAAATCAAAGTGATAATCGATTATCACTTAGGATAATCGATTATCCTGAGTTGAACCAATTTTTTCAAGAAAGCACTGGAATAATCGATTATCACCTCTAATAATCGATTATCTGTTCAAAAATTTGTTTTTCATAAAACACACTGGAATAATCGATTATCACTGATAATCGATTATCCTGGTCAGTTGGGCGCGACTGTTCAGCTTTTTGACCTAATTTCTAGAACCCCTATTTAAGGAACCTCAGAGTTACTTCTCACTTACCTTTTTGAGAAGCTAGAGTGTTAGTGCTATGACTGCAAGAGAGTTCTCTAAGTGTTCTCAAAAGAAGCTTTGAAAAACCTAGTGTGGGTAGAGCGATAACTTTTCCTGAGAGGTGTTCTAGGAGATTGAGTGCTGTTGTTGTTGCTAGGAAAGCTAAGGTCAAGGTTCTCTGTGTGATTCAGAGAAAGGTGTTCATCTCTTGTGTGTTCAAGAGAGGTTTTTTCTTTCCTTACTATTTTACTATCTGATTATAAATCTGTTATTTGTTAGTGATTTAGTTAATCTCGTTTTTGAGAGATTAACAACTAGACGTAGGGTCTTTTGATCTGAACCAATATAAATACTTGTGTTCAGTCTTCTTCTCTATCTCTTTATTTCATCTATTATTGTGTTTAGAGAAATTAATATTTGATTTAATCGATAAATTTTGGAAAAATTTTAAAGTATTAATTTTATTACTTAAAACCAATTCACCCCCTCTTGGTTTTTGTCCAAACGCTTAAACATTCTGCTGCGCAATACCAACAATTGGTATCAGAGCTTGCTTTGATAGTTATTCAAATTTTTCGAAAATGGTTGGACAAAATCAAACCTTTGCTGAGGGTGCGTCTATCAACAGACCTCCTCTATTTACTGGTGAAAACTATCCTTTCCGGAAAGTTAGGATGCAAATTTTTCTGGAATCTATTGATAGAGGTATTTGGGATGCTGTGGTAAATGGTTCATTTGTTCCTGTTAATGTTGTAAATGATGTGCAGGAACCAAAGTCATTCTCGCAATGGACCGCAGACGAAAATAGACGAGCCTAGTATGATGTAAAAGCTAGAAATATAATTTCATCTGCCTTAACCCTAGATGAGTTTTATAGGATCTCAGTCTGCACCAGTTCAAAAGATATGTGGGAAATATTGCGTGTGACCCATGAAGGAACAGACGATGTGAAAAGGGCACGCAAGAACTCCTTGATCCAAGAATACGAAATGTTTCGGATGCAACAAGTAGAAACTATCTATGATGTGCAGAAACGATTCACACATATCGTCAATCATCTCACAGGTTTAGGTAAAACTTTTGACACTGATGAATTAAATATAAAAATTCTTAAATCCTTGAACATGACTTGGCAGCCGAAGGTGACAGCCATCACGGAGTCACAAAATCTTGCGACAATGATGATGGCAGCTCTATTTGGAATTGGGCAGGCTAAATGAAGAAGAAGATATTGGAAGAAAGAAAAACATAGCCTTTAAAACTGAAGTGGTTAAAGGCAAAAAGCAAAAGGAAGAAGAAGATTCAGATGACGATGAAAATCTTAGTCTTATGATTAAGAAATATACAAAATTCATGAAGGCCAAAGGTAAAAATCAATTCAAGAACAACAAGAAGGATAATCTAGGATCATCCTCAAATTTCAAATGTTACGGATGTGCAGAATCTGGACACGTCAAGGCTGATTGCCCAAATTCAAAGAAAAGCGAAGAAAAGAAGGGCATAAAATTCTTTAAAAAGAAGGCATACATAGCATGGGAAGACAATGCCTCAAGCTCATCAAATTCTAGCGATTCTGAAAATGAAGAAGCTAATCTATGTTTGATGGCTAATCACGATGATTCTGATAGTGAGGTAAATTCTACTTGCTATGAAAATGACTATGATGATTTGTATGATGCTTTTCAACAATTACTTGTTAAATCTAGTAAATTGGATACTGCTCATAAAAAGTTAAAAACTGATTTTAAAGATTTGCAAAGTAAATTTGAAAAATCTTTTGAAGAAGAAGAATTTTTGAAAAATAAAATTTCAATATTAGAAAATAAAGAAAAAGAAACTGTTGAATGTGCTTCATGTAAAAGTTACATGTTTGATATATGTATTTTGGAGAAACATCTTAAAGATGCCTTAGAAAATAAAAATTGTGAAAAGTTTAATCTCAAGAAAAACCCAAATAAGACCAAGCATGCTCATAATCATAATTTTAAAAATAAAACTAAAAGAACTCGTAGAGTTTGGGTAGAAAAAGGAACATATCATTCTATGAATACATATGCATGTACTACTACATGTTTTTATTGCATGAAAAATGGTCATACTTCAAACAAATGCAATATTAAACATTTTGGTGTTCCTAAAGGGAAGTATCATTGGGTGCCTGTTCATAAGTAGATATTTTTATTCTAACCCCAAGGACCCAAACAAGTTGTTGGGGACCTAAATGAATTGTTTCCTTATTTTGCAGATGACTTCTAAATCCAAAAGATCAATGTGGTATCTTGACAGTGGTTGTTCAAGACACATGACTGGAGACAAAAAGAAGTTTAAGAACTTTAAAAGAAAGGAACAAGGATTTGTCACTTATGGGGATAACAACAAGGGAAAAATACTTGGAACGGGTGATGTAGGAGGAGGAAATACTTTGGAGATCAAGGATCTACTGTATGTGGAAGGACTAAAGCACAATCTTCTCAGTATAAGCCAATTATGCAATAAAGGACTCAAAGTAATATTTGAGAGTGACTACTGCACTATTCATCAAAAGGACTCCAAAGAAGTAACCTTGAAAGGTATGAGACACAATAACATTTACTTGATTGATCTTGATAATGCATCATCTAGTGATATAACTTGTTTGGTTGTTAAAGAAGAAAATCCTTGGTTGTGGCATAAACGAGCTGCTCATATTCACA
>Ga0214542_1005199_pt1 | contig 25005 bp, 17 predicted proteins | sample CNSS1metaG_FD_160096 | JGI IMG/M metagenome (GOLD analysis project Ga0214542, IMG submission 160096) | Root nodule microbial communities from cowpea collected in UCLA plant growth center, Los Angeles, California, USA - CNSS1 | ecosystem: Host-associated > Plants > Roots > Nodule | place: USA...
ATAAAAATGCAACGAAAAAAAAATCAAAAACTAAAACCGGCCTCCTGTCGGACGACTTCAGCATGTTACATGCAGAAACCGGCCAGAGGCCGGACGACTTCATTTAAAATAAAAAAAAAAAAAAAAGGAAACCGGCCTCTGGGAGGACGACTTCAGCTTAATGTCGTCCTCCCGCCGGACGACACGACCCACTTTTGCAATATTATTTGAAACAGACCCCTTTTTACAAATACACCTCCAAACTGACCCCTTTTTACAAATTTCCCAATATATACACATATTCATGTTCTTCGAATACAGTTTCAGACTATAATCTCATTTGTTCACACAGTCTTAATAACATGTTACCACACAAACAAATATATATATATATATATATATATATATATATATATATATATATATATATATATATATTTAAATATGTTTTTGGTCCCTTAAGTTTCATTGAAATTTAAAATTAATCCCTCCTTACAATTTTTGATCAATTTAGTCCTTCAAATCTTTAAAAATACGTAAAATTAGTCTTTTTAACCAGATTTTGTTAAGTTGATTTGACGTTTCAAACGCATTTCATGATTTTCATGATAGTATTTGAATTGTTTACGCTGTTTGACACATTTTCACTTTAATGTTAACTCAAATATTACCACAAAATGTGTTTAAAATGTCAAATAAACTTAGCAAAATTTGGTAAGAATGACTAAATCCACACATTTCTAAAGATGAAGGACTAAATTGGTATAAAGTTTCAAAGATAAACTAATTCCAAAATTCACTAAAACTTAAGGGACTAAAAAACATATTTAACCCATATATATATATATATATATATATATATATATATATATATATATATATATATATAAGAGTAAATTATCAAAATGAAACAACTCTATTTTAAATTTATCATAATATATATTTACAAGTCATTCAATCCATCATTATTTTTTCAATTACAAGCATACTCATCGATATATTATACATCTATCTATACATTACATTATATCTATCAAGAAATATTTATTAATGTCTTCACTTCAAGATAAAACTTAACCTGTTTTAATACTTTAGGTATATATACAAACCTCAATTACATAGATCATTTAAAATATATTGATACTTAAAATTCAAAATAGGTATTTTGACAACACTATAAACTTTCTTTCGGCTTCTGACCACTTAATGTCTTATTTGTGTGACCTAGACTATTAGTAAAGTTAAAAATATTTGTTACACCATAATTATTTATTTAATACAAAAATTCAAATAATCATTCACAATCGTCCTCAAATTATAAGCTTACATTTACGTATGCATATATCATTTAAATACTTAGTCATAAAATTAGACAATTTCCACAAATTATTTACCTTTAAGCATTAAAGTAATTTCATCACAACATATTAAAACTTTGATATAAAAACCTATTTAAATAAAACATAAACCATTGATGCTTAATATAGTGGTGAAAAGATTGTTCATACAAAGATAAAAAATAAAAAAAAAATCATTATAATTTTTACAATAAATTTGGTCATAGTAAAAAGTATTGTACAATGGTTAAGAGATAGAATCGGAGTATCTCTCAAAGAGAATGTATTGTTTTATGATTAATGAGCATTGGATTGGAGTTATTTGGAAGATGGGTTTAGTAGTACTTAATGACAATAGAAGTTAAATTAAATTGTTATAATGATAATAATTTAAACTAAGAAATTGATAGAAAATTTGTTCTAGCAAAATAGTTTAAGTTTAAAGTTTTGGAGATAAAACTTTTAATTTCTATCACAAATGTTACAATTATTTTTTTTTACGTAAATAAGTTAGCTTATAGGATAATTACCAGCTGATAAGATAATTAGTAGCTAATAAATTAACTATTACATTATAAGTTTCTAACTTATAAATTTTGAACAGATAAAATAACTTATTGAATTATATATAGGGGTTTGATAAATTAGTTGGTAGTTAATGAAAAATGACATAAAAAAAATATAAGTAAATAAGTTTTAATATATAAATACAATTTCTGTTTCTAAATATAAATATATTATTATGTAATATAATTTTAGATTTTTTTAAATAATTAAATTCCTATTAAAAAAGTTTGTATTTTTATTTAATTTTTAAAAGTTGTATATGGTTTTTTGTTTGAACAAGTAATTTTATTTAAATGAATTCATATCATGAGTACTAATTAAATTTACCTTTTATTTATTTTTCAGAAATGTTATTTTATTTATTTCTTATTTAGGCTACGTTTACATTAAACATTTATTTGATACTTAATTTTGTAATGATAAATATTTTTAATTTTAAATACATAAAATAAAATAAAAATTTACCAAACAAATATTAAAAATAATATAATAATTAATTGTGTCTATAAGATTAAAATAGATAACAATCAAATGAAATTTAAAATAATAAAAAATGTATTCAAATATAAAATACTTATAGAAGAAAATTAAATACAGTACAAATGATCTGAAATAGCTTATATTTTATAAACAAAAAACTACCTACACAACTTTTGTATTGCTTAAACTAATCTATATAAGCTACTCCAATTAGTTAGTTTTTATCGAGGTTATTTGTCTCATCAAAACCCAATCAAAATAACTTTTAGATAGCAATTTTGCCAGTGTTGAAAATTTTATCATTGATGATTTGTTCCAATTAATTAATATAATTCAATCAACTACCACGATCAAACAGTGACAGTAAATTCATTCTTCAAGCTGTGAATAGGAAAAAAAAAACAATTAAATGTAAATGAAAGTGTCAAAATAATGCAACCATGATTGAATAAATAAACTGTGTATCACATTTCCTAGTGGGCTAAAGTTAAGTAAGAACAAACATTCTACGAGACAATATAATTTTCTGACCTCCACACTCTAACATGTTTGTCATAGAATGAGCAAGTAGCCACCAATGGTTTGGTTTTCCCACCAAAGTGATTTGCTTCACCTTTCTGCCAGTCTGCTCCATAAGCAAGAGAATCATGTTTGTTGTAAGTTTCCAACACTTCAGCACTGTCACCTTTAATGGCAACAATAGCAAAACCATTGTGCATACATGCAGCCAAGACCAAGCCTGGAATGAAGGGGTGCTGCTTAACCCTCCAAACTCCTCCCCCTAAGCTAATTGAAGAACTGTTAAGGGGTTTTGAGAGTGACCTTAAATCCCATACCCTCAGGAATTCATCATAGCTACCAGTCAACAAGATATTCGGGTCATGTGGACTCTTCTCAATGCAGGTAACACCCATTTTGTGGACCTTAGAGCTTTGAAATACCACATTGGGAGGTTTATCTCGCAAATCCCAGCAACTGAACTTGCAATCATCAGAGCCAGTGTATATCAAATTTGGTTGGTGAGTATCAAAGCAGGTTGTCCAGAGTTCAAAATCATGAGCCTTCCACTGTTCTTGTATTTCTAGCTTGGATTCAAGAACAGAAACAATAGAGACAGAGCCATCAGAAAGTCCTACTGTGATAGATGTGGCTGAAGGGTTCCAATCCAGGTACAAGCACATAGAGTTGCTGATTTTCTCATTAGTGATCTCCTTTAGATTAACTCCTGACATAGAATCAATAACAAATCTTTAGTACAAGGTAAGTGAGTAAAAGATGATAAGACATCTCTTTAGCAAAATACCAATTTAAAAATAACATAACTTGATGTCGTGGATGAGTACATGTACTAAACCTATATAATAAAAACAATAGCCGCTAACAAAAAAGTATATAAAGCAACTAAAACTGTTAGAATGTCAAATAATAGGTGTAAGTTGTAACAATAATTGCAGTTTTCATACTAACACATGAATCTTACATTCAGAAAGGCCATCAAAAAGAAATAGATTAAAATCCCAAAATAGCCATATATGGGAATCAGTCTTGTGGGATTTTTGACCGCATAAGAAATTGTTATCAAACTCTTAAGTCTCAACTCGTAAATTCCAACAGTTACACTTCTAAGTATAGGTAGCCAATTGACTGTTTGAACTCCTTTCTAGATTTAGATAGACTTGGAAAAAACTTGAGAATCAAGAGAATTGGTGAGTCTCGAAATAAAATGTACTTTTGACTCAATTGACCCACGATAACAATGTATTTATGCTTTCCCATGTGTTGCATAGGAAGTCCAGGTACATGCAATATTTGAGTAAGAACCAAAACAATCAAACTCTCACCATATTTTGTTTAGTGAAGCCAATTAGCATGATGTTTTGTTGCTATCAAGCTTAGTGTTATCAAGTTCGCATTCTTCTATAGTTATCGTGCCTAAGAACTCAGCATCCATTGTGAATTCAAGATCACAAGAATTCAGTGTTGTCAACCCATTGTGAAGAAGCAAATATGCTTGTGAAATAGAGGGCTTTGCATAAACAATAAGGACTAAGCTAGCTTTGGTATCGAAAACTTTCACACAAGCACCACTATATCATTCCAACATACCATGTAGCAAAACCTAAAACAACTAAACCTTCGAACATTTTGTTAGTAACATGGACGAATCTTCAGTTTTAGAGCCAAACAAATAATAATTCATCTTGAGTACATGCATCGTCTCCACTGTAACTTGTGATGAGATTTTTACCTAATATTTTAATATTACTTCTAAATATTTATATATTTGGTTAAATTTTAACCTATCCGTCAGTATGAACTTCAAGTTTGACAACTTTTTATTTCAATACAGTTTTTTAGTGTTACTAAGTTGACATGTTCATATCGAATACAATGCTTCATAGAAATGAATCAAGAACTAAATCCATACCTTCCACTCCATTAGAGCAACCTTCCAGCATTTTAATTCTCAAGTATCCATCAGCATCTGCTTGAGCTAGAAAAGGATTCAAACGCCCTCCAGGTGGGCTCCACTTTATGTCAAAAATTCCAGCAGTTTCCTCACTAAAAACCATGTCAAGGTGGCCTTTCTCCTCATCAACATTGAAAAGTGAAATGCTTCCATGTCGGTTGGGCTGACAACCTTCTTGTAATGTGTAAGTGGATACCGCTAAAACATTATGGTACAAATCATACGGACAAAACTCCACAGCATCAGCATTCCCCTTTAAATAACAATGTGCTACGTCCATGCTAGCCGAATGATTGCCTAGCTACCTTATCAGCAACTTTGAATAAGACAACCAAATTTAAACGTCACCATATTGATTTCACAATAACATAATTTACCATAGAAAACATATGTCAGAAGAACATAAAATAAATCAATCCAAAATAAAACATCCGACCAAAATTAAACGGAATGAAAGTTGCGGATGTTTAAAATGCACAATAAAGATTAGAAGTACAGATTTTCATGTTAACATTGTAGTTGATCAACTTGATCAATGATACCTTTTAGGGAACATCAAAGGAAGGGTCAAAGAAATAGAAAATCCTATCAAGGAACCATACCCTTACCCAACACAAAAGGGTTTCGTTCCCTCTTCTGCAAAATCCATGAAAAACTTCTACAGGTATTGGCATTATCTAGTGTGTGTGGACTTCACGATTCAATATACTGTTTTGGGCTAAGTATAATGATTATCACCGCAAACACAGATTTAGAGTCAATTACAATTTTTAGTTTAGTATAGAGTGAAGGGCGCAATAAATAAAAATAATACTAGAAAACTCAATATAAACAAATTTAGAAAAAAGGAAAAAAAATGGATTCAAATAAAAACATTGGCCCTGTCTCACCTTAACTCCCTTTAAGAAGATCACAGCTCAGTATATACGTATATACAAAGTGCATGGACTGCCTCAATCAACTCTATTTGCAACCATAAGCTAACATATAGTTCCCAAAGATATATTTCCAAAAGAGAGCGACGATGCTTCCAATCGTCGCTGCAGCAGCACGACGATTATGGCCGTACTGGAATCTGTTGGTAGGGTGGTCCTCAGTTCAATGCTACTCGTGTCGATGCTTCTGATCGCGGCTCCCACGCAGTTTCTGATCAGAGGTGCGGCCGCGACGTGGAGGTGCACGAGAAAGCTTCCATGGCATTTTGTATTGGAAATTTGGGGAAGAAGATGATGTATTCTGAAAAGGGAAAATCTTGGGCCGGTCCATTTCCTGCTTCGCACACCCCTATTTTACTATTCCACCGTAATTGGACAAAAATTTCAACTATCCGCCATAATCTTTAAGGTTGACTTGGATCTATGAAAAAGATAAACAACTATTTAAATTGTTTTAAAAAAAAACATAAAAATTTGACCCTGTCTTTTGAGAAATCGGGTAACATAGTCTTTATGAAAACAAACTATTTAAAAAAACCATAATTTAATTAATATTTTTTAAAAATTTAAATTTTAATATATATTTTTTAACCTTAATTTAATTAATATTTAAAAAAAATTTAATTTTAATATATATATATATTATTTATCAAGTGAATCCGAAATTTTACATAATAAATAATTATTATTAAGTAAATCCAAAACTAAATATAATGATTATATTTTTTAATTATTTAAAAAATTTAATTATCAAGTAAAATTAAGACTTAACATAATCAAAATTTATTTAGAAATATAGATTTAATTATCTGTAAGTACAAAATTTAACATGATAATCAAATTTTATTTAAAAATTTAGATTTAATTGTCAAGTAAACTTGAAACTTAACATATTAATCCAATTTTACTTGAGAGTTTAGATTTATCGAGTCTTAATATAATAATCAAATTTTATTTACAATATTTTAATTATGAAACAAATATGAGACTTAACATAGTAATTAATCATCTCCAACACAACAAAAATAACATAACCTATTAATCCAATTTTATTTAAAAGTTTAGATTTATCGAGTCTTAATATAATCAAATTTTATTTATAATATTTTAATTATAAAACCAATCTAATATGAGACTTAACATAATAATTAATCATCTCCAACACAACAAAAATAGTAATTTTGATTTAGAAGTGAGGAATGGATTTATAGATAAAAACATAAATCCCAAATAAAAAGATGAAGCAGCGGTGTGAATAGCAAAACAGGGATGCAAAGAGCATAAGCATCTAATTAATAAGGCAGGAGTGTAAGTATTGAAATGAGAGGTGCAAACAGCAAATCAGGTAAAGGGCAAAGCATAAATATAGGGTGCGCTAAGTAATTTGAGTGTAGTCCAAATTATTAGCACACGAGGGTATGGAGGGTTAAAATGGGGTACAGAAAGAAAATTGAAATCAGCCAAGCTTATACCCAATTCCTTTTCTAACTTCTTCCATCTGCGCATACCATCCACACAAATCCTAGCACAGGTGTTAACCACCACCAAGCCGTTCCGATAGACTCACCGGCAACCTCGCCGGCGTCCGCCATGTCCAAGCCACCTTCATTTTCAGACCCAAACTGAAAATCGTAATGCTTCACAGCCACTCTCGTTTCTGAATCAGAATTTTTTCACATCGCCACCAGTTTTCGTCATCACTGCAATCTGTGAATACACCGCCATCGAACCTTCTCCGTCATCTCCGGCCACCTTCGCAACGCCTTTAATGAGCACAATTGACGAGCATCACAGCCGTAGTGATTCCAAGACTACCGTCATTTACCATCACGATACCGCGAACCTCGGTTCGGTCAACTCCGATGAGGCATCTGATCGAAACTGGCGCCGATGAAGACGCTTCCGAGCAAGTCAAATCCGCTGCCGCGATCACTTTGGCACCATCAGAATCTCGAAATCGAAATGCACCCCAGTGTTCTCGTCTCTAACCCTAACTTCAAACTTCAAAAAATTGAAGTGTGCGACCTCCAACGGCCGATAACACCACTGTTACATTGTTCTTTGCTTCCATCTTTTTTAGATAATCCTATTGAATTTGAGTGTGTTTTCCAGCAATGGAGGTTTATTTTCATTTTACAGATATTCAAAACTATAATTTCATTGGTTTACTATCATCTTTCGCATAGGAAGTGAATTGTTATCAATTAATTCTACATTTGCTATTTTTTTTACTCTAATCTCTCTGTTATGTGTTCTATTCTACTCTGTGATATGTGATTTTTGTATTAAGATATAAATTGAAGCAAATAACAAATCCACCAAAGAAACGATCAATTCGAACAATGATTCAAAATAAAATTTAATAGAAACCATAGAGTAAGAAGAATGAACACCTCCGTTGCCGTGATTTCTTTTCTTTGCTATTCAAATCTTCTTTCTTCTCTCTGATCCTTCAAACCCAATTCACTCTTCATCCGTCTCTCTCCCCCTCCTCCTCCTTCTCCTTCTTCAATTTATTTCTTAATTCTGTTTTTACAGTGTTTCCAGGTGAATGAAACGTTGGTTGAATCTGCTAAGTTAGTTGTGCCTGTGAGGGAGGAGTGTGTGAATTCAATGAATCTGAGTGCATGAGTGAGGGAGGTGAAAAGTTACCTGAGTGTGTGTGCGTGAGTGGTGTGGGAGGTTAGTTTGTTAATGGGCCTGGTGTGTGTGGTTAATGTGGGCGTGTAAAAGGAGAACAAGGGAGTGTGAAAATGAAAGAGATATTGGATTGCTAAAAAATGTGGTAAGAATAAAAGCAAGAGGAAGCAATTAGAAATAATTGGGTTATTATTATTATTTATTTAATTTATTTTAATAAAAGTTGGGTTCAAAATGATTTTTTTTAATTATTTTTAATTTTGTTATAAATTTTTAATTTTATCTTACAAACATTATTTAACCCTTTATTAATTTTTTATTTATTCATTATTATTATTATTTTGTTATTATTTTATTTATTATTATTATTTTATATGTATTATTTTGAAACTAAATTTTTTATAATTTTATTCATTCAAATAATCTATCCTACATTCTACTTTTTTGTTTTATTTCCTTTTCATATTTCATTTTTCTCCCTAAGAAAATGTTAGGATAACATTTATTTTATTAAACTAAATGTTAGCATAATAAATCAATTATGACTAAAACCTAATGTTGTAATCGGGATCACGACAGGACAACGAACCAAAAAAAGAAAACGAGTTTGAAAAGAGATTTGAAATCGCCACTATAGTTATTCTGGAAAATCATAAAGACAAGACAAGTATGCGAAAAACTAAATTTTGGATCTGGGAATAGGTTACGTGTAGGGAAGACGCTCACTCGAGAACGGTATCTTTAATTAAAAATACAAAATTGATGTGATTTTCAAAATATTAATTTTCCCCAAAAATAATAAGACAAAAACACTAAAAAAAATAATTTTTTTTTTTAATTTCTTTAACTCGACAAGGATGTACTATGTTTAGGGCACGACAGGAACCCTAATCTCCTTTCTTCTCAAAGCAGGAAACGAGATTTCTTTTTCTCCTCTCGCGCCTGGAACCAAATCCATCATCAAGCATCATCAATGCTTCACCTACTCCGGCAGGCCAGAGATGCCGGTGGTGACGGCGACCATCACCAAAAATTTCACCGGCGATCACGCGTCTCTTTCTTCCTTCGTGCGCGAGACCCTTTCTCCATTGCCTCGAGCCACCACGATTCCAGGAGCAGATGCCGCCGCCGCAAGTCCCACGGCCGGCGAGACACGCCGCCGTCGACACCAGCCACCAACGGAAGCATCGTCGGCGAGAACCCAACTCCGCGAATCGTCTCCTTTCTCGTTTCTCTCCCGCGCGCGAGATAGGCCGGATCCCGGAGCTCCGCCGTCGCACACCATGCCGCTCCAGTCTCATGTTCGTCAGCTCCGACCGCCGCGACCTGGACTGCCGCCACGACGCCATTGCCGCTCGCAAAGAGTACTGACCGAGATGCCAGCTGCTGTCACGTTTCTCTGTTCAAAGCTCCGACCCGCCGGCGGCGATATCTTCCCTCCCTCCCGTGGTTTCTCTGTTTCCGATTGGAGGTATGTGGTCGGAAAGGCGCTAGAGTTTGGTGTTGGAGTGGAAGGAGGGTCCCGATTCGGCGTGAATGGAGATTGCAGGGATGTGAATCTGCTGTTGAGCGTGTGGGTTTTGGTTTTTGGGTTTCTGCTCTCTCTGGCTTTTGTGGTTGGGGTGTTATGGTGATTTTGGGTGTTTTGCTGTATATGGCTCGAGGATGATGAATGATGCGGGTAGAAAGGTGGATTTGGAGTGTTGTACTGTTTGGTTTGGTGTGTCTGCAGGTTCGAATGAATCGGAGGCTAGTGTGGGCGTATGAATCAGATGGTGATGAAAAAAAAAAAACGAGGAAGAAAAGTTTGGTGTTTGGAGGAATGGAGGGAAACCGTGGCTGTGGGGTTCGGTTGGGGCTTGGACGGTGACAGGAATGTAGTGCTCATACAGTTAAACACAACACAGACAAACAAATATGGTAAACACAACACAGACAACATTCATTCAAGGACTATCAGATAGTCTTGCATTGATCCAAACATCCAAGAATATTGATGCTTACCTCTTGCAGTCTCTTTCTGTTTGTACTGCTCGTTGTTCCTCTTTTGTTGCTTGTTGATTCTGTTATCCTTTTCCTTTTTTTGTGAAACTGTATCTTTAAATTTTGTTTTTTCCCCGTTAGCTTATGTGTCTCTCGCTCTCTCTCTTTTTCTGCTGAGAACCCTCCTTTTGTTCATGGTCCGGTAAAAGGGTGGGAAGTGGCGGTTGCTTCTCCTTGCCCAATGTGCAGAGTCTTCCATCAATGCATTTAATTTTCTTTTTTGTGTATGAGTAGCAGCAGACGTTCCAGGAGGGTATCAATTAAGGAAAGTATTAGGCAACTCAGGCAGCACGCCACAGCAACTCATGGCAACAGAAAATTAAATGCTTTGCACCGTTTCTCTTTACTTTTCTTTTTTTCTTTTTTTTTTTCAAAACTGTTTTTTTTTTTTCACCCTTTTTAGTCCGTTTTTTTTAAATAAAAAAAGTAAGAAGACAAAAAAAATATATAAAAATATAAAAAAATAAAATAAAATAAATATGAATAAAATTAAAAACAAAGAAAAGAGAAATAAAAGATAAAGAGACATGAAAAACAAAATAAACTAAGATAAGAAATAAAAATAATAATAATAATAATAAGATAATAAAATAAAAAAGGAAAATATAATCTGAACGAAATTGGGTGTTGACACTTAATTTTATTTTTAATCTCTATACATATTCATGTTCATATAATCTCAGCATTCCCAATACTAGACGTGATATAATTTTGTTTTTTATTAGGAATAAAAAATACCCACCTATAATTTATAGACTACAAATAAAAATAAAAATAATATTATTATTATTATACTAAAATCAATACTATAAAATATTTTATCCACAAATCTAATACTATTATAATTGTGAACTAACAAATGAAAAGTTCTTTAATTAAATAATATTTCTAATTTACTTCTATTCAATTTTTTTTACAACAGGAAATAATGGATACGTGACAATCTCTCAGAGTTTTGAACATTAAAAATTAAATAAAAAACCAAACACTCTATTACTATTCCATTCTGACACTACGTTTTCCACACACAATTCCTCTTTATCAGCCTCTTTTAAATCTCTTCAGCTTCTACTCTCTTTCAAACTACTCTTTCTTTCTCAAATTGTTTCAGCTTCTTTTCTCTCTTTCTCTCAAACATCTTCGTCTTCTTCTCTCTTTTTCTCAAACCTCTTCAACTTCTTTGTTGACCAAATGTGTTTGATCGAGGTTTTTGTCTCAGATCTACTATTGTACGATTTATTCTTCTCAAATCTACTTTTGTTTTGGTTGATTTTTTCCTCTAATATTCTTGAGCACCTTCACGAGACTTAAAAAAAGGTAATTGCTTCTCATTTTATTGTTCTTCTACCATCTTCTCAGATCTACTTTTCTTTTGGTACGACATGTGTTGCATTTAGGTTTTTTTCTCAGATCTATTTCTCTTTTGAATGATTTCTTTGGTCTCAGATTTGCTTTTCGATGTATATTGTTCGATTTATTTTTTCTTCTCATATCTACCTTTCTTTTGGTTGATGTTTTATTCTGAGAGTCTTGAGCAACTTGAAGGTAACAAGAATTCTGTTTTTTTTTTTCGTTCTTCATCTATCTTCTCATATCTACTTTGTTTTCTATTATTTTTGTTTTTCATGATAATTTTTCTCTAAGATCTACTTATTTTTGTTCGGTGTATTTTTTTTCATATTTTGTTTTCTTTGTTGACGAAATGTGTTGGATCAAGGTTTTTTTCTCAAATCTACTTTTGTTTTGGTTGATTTTTTCCCCTGATATTCTTCAACACCTTCACGAGACTTTAAAAAAGGTAACCACTTCTTATTTTGTTGTTCTTCTACCATCTTCTCAGATATACTTTTCTTTTGGTACGAGATGTGTTGGATTTAGGTTTTTTTCTCAAATCTATTTCTGTTTTGAATGATTTCTTTGCTTTCAGATTTGATTTTCGATGTATATTGTTCGATTTATTTTTTCTTCTCAGATCTAGCTTTCTTTTGGTTGATGTTTTGCTCTGAGAGCTTTAAGTAACTTGACGAATATAATAAAGGTAACAAGAATTATGTTTTTTTTTCGTTCTTCATCCATCTTCTCAAATCTACTTTCTTTTCTATAATTTTTGTTTTTCATGGTACTTTTTCTCTAAGATCTACTAATTTTTGTTCGATTTATTTTTTCATATTTTGTTTTCTTTGTTGACGAAATGTGTTGGATTGAGGTTTTTTTTCTCATATCTACTTTTGTTTTGGTTGTTTTTTTCTTCTAACATTCTTGAGCACCTTCACGAGACTTAAAAAAAGGTAACCGCTTCTCATTTTATTGTTCTTCTACCATCTTCTCAGATCTACTTTTCTTTTGGTACGAGATGTGTTGCATTTAGGTTTTTTTCTCAGAGTTATTTCTCTTTTGAATGATTTCTTTGCTCTCAGATTTGCTTTTCGATGTATATTGTTCGATTTATTTTTTCTTCTCATATCTATCTTTCTGTTGGTTGATGTTTTGCTCTAAGAGCTTTGAGCAACTTGACGAATTGAAAAAAGGTAACAAGAATTCTGTTTTTTTTTCGTTCTTCATCCATCTTCTCAAATCTACTTTCTTTTCTATAATTTTTATTTTTCATGGTACTTTTTCTCTAATATCTACTAATTTTTGTTCGATTTATTTTTTCATATTTTGTTTTCTTTGTTGACGAAATGTGTTGGATTGAGGTTTTTTTTCTCATATCTACTTTTGTTTTGGTTGATTTTTTCCTCTAATATTCTTGAGCACCTTCACGAGACTTAAAAAAAGGTAACCGCTTCTCATTTTATTGTTCTTCTATCATTTTCTCAGATCTACTTTTCTTTTGGTACGAGATGTGTTGGATTTAGGTTTTTTTTCTCAAATCTATTTCTGTTTTGAATGATTTCTTTGCTTTCAGATTTGTTTTTCGATGTATATTGTTCGATTTATTTTTTCTTCTCAGATCTACCTTTCTTTTGGTTGATGTTTTGCTCTGAGAGCTTTGAGCTACTTTACGAATATAATAAAGGTAACAAGAATTATGTTTTTTTTTTTCGTTCTTCATCCATCTTCTCAAATCTACTTTGTTTTCTATTATTTTTTTTGTTTTTCATGGTACTTTTTCTCTCAGATCTACTAATTTTTGTTTGATTTATTTTTTCATATTTTGTTTTCTTTGTTGACGAAATGTGTTGGATTGAGGTTTTTTTTCTCATATCTACTTTTGTTTTGGTTGATTTTTTCCTCTAATATTCATCAGCACCTTCACAAGACTTAAAAAAAGGTAACCGCTTTTCATTTTATTGTTCTTCTACCATCTTCTCATATCTACTTTTCTTTTGGTGCGAGATGTGTTGCATTTAGGTTTTTTTCTCAGATCTATTTCTCTTTTGAATGATTTCTTTGCTCTCAGATTTGCTTTCCGATGTATAGTGTTTGATTTATTTTTTCTTCTCATATCTAACTTTCTTTTGGTTGATGTTTTTGCTCTGAGAGGCTTGAGCAACTTGAAGGTAACAAGAATTCTGTATTTGTTTTCGTTCTTCATCTATCTTCTAAGATCTACTTTTTTTTCTATTACTTTTGTTTTTCATGGTAATTTTTCTCTAAGATCTACTTATTTTTATTCGGTGTATTTTTTCATATTTTGTTTTCTTTGTTGACGAAATGTGTTGGATCCAGGTTTTTTTCTCAGATCTACTTTTGTTTTGGTTGATTTTTTCCTCTGATATTCTTCAACACCTTCACGAGACTTAAAGAAAAGGTAACCACTTCTCATTTTGTTGTTCTTCTACCATCTTCTCAGATATACTTTTCTTTTGGTACGAGATGTGTTGGATTTAGGTTTTTTTCTCAAATCTATTTCTCTTTTGAATGGTTTCTTTGCTCTCAAATTTGTTTTATTGTTCAATTTTTTTTCTTCTCAGATCTACATTTTTTTGGTTGATGTTTTGCTCTGAAAGCCTTGAGCAACTTTACGAATAGAAAAAAGGTAACAAGAATTATGTTTTTTTTGTTCGTTCTTCATCTATCTTCTCAGATCTACTTTGTTTTCTATTATTTTTGTTTTTCGTGGTACTTTTTCTCTAAAATCTACTTATTTTTGTTCGATTTATTTTTTCATATTTTGTTTTCTTTGTTGACGAAATGTGTTGGATTGAGGTTTTTTTTCTCAGATCTACTTTTGTTTTGGTTGATTTTTTCCTCTAATATTCTTAAGCACCTTCACGAGACTTAAAAAAAAAGGTAACTACTTCTCATTTTGTTGTTCTTCTACCATCTTCTCATATATACTTTTCTTTTGGTACGAGATGTGTTGGATTTAAGTTTTTCTCTCAGATCTATTTCTTTTTTTGAATGGTTTCTTTGCTCTCAGATTTCCTCTTCCATGTATATTGTTCGATGGTATCTATTTTTTTTTTCATTTTTTTTTCCTTGTCCTATCAAATTTTCGATTTTTACACTTAGTTGTTACTCCTTTCTGACTGAACAAACTCATGCTATTTTTTTTAAATTTCATTTTTGTTTAGATATATGAAGTGGACAGATCAAAGATTTAAGAGGTCTTGAAGATCAAAGGCAATAAGGTATTTTTTTATGATTTTTTTATTCATTGGGTTAAAGTTTTGGTTTTTATTGATTTAGGTCAATAGTTCTTTAACTTAGCATTTCCAGGGATATTTTTTCTTTTTTTTTTTCATCTTCTTCCGGTTCTTTGATTTTTGATTCTTTTTTTTTAACATCATATTGGTGCAAAGCTCATTATTGAAGAGTAAAGTGCATAAACTATGATTTTTTTGCTCCACTTTCTCGTTCTCTAATGGTATATGGTGGTTTATTTATTTTACGATGGTATATGTTTTATTTTTTTTGTTTTCATCATCTTCTGATGTTTTTTGATTTTGTAATTTTTTGTTGTTGTGTGTTTATGTCTCCTTAAAGTGTATTCTCATCTTTTGAATAAATTGAAAGGAAAGAAAGCGTAAAGAGAGTAAAATGAATAATAATACATTGTGAATTTAAGGAGTTTTATTTGTTTTTCCTTTTCTTAAAACTCCAGACTATTTACATTCAAACACAATTATAGCGAGATTTAACCATTGCCATTTTCTACAACAATCAATTCAACACGCTGAATCACTCCAACTTGGTAAGCTTTAGTAACTACAATTTCAGAAAAGGGCCAACTATTAATATTGCTTTATTCTTACTTAATATTTATATATATATATATATATATATATATATATATATATATATATATATATATATATATCCCAATCGCTATGATGAAGTGTTTTTTATATCCCAATTGTAATTTTATATGAGTGGATCTTAATTATTGCAAATGAATATGAGTAGAAATGCATATGGTGTCGTGATAAAGTAATTGTGACTTAGGAATTGATACTGACAGTCTAATGGTAAGTATGTGTAATGATATCTTTAGTTTGACTACATTTTTTATATCCAAAGTGTAGTTTGCTAATTTGATCTTATTTATTGCATATAAGTTTGAGTGGCACTGCAGACCACAATCTTGATATTGAGTTATATTCCACATCTTGAAAACATGAAAACAATTATCACCAGACAATAGCTTTGACAATAGCTTTGAATGGGATGATTTCGAAGATATCCCTTAACATCAAAGACACACAAAAATATTAAAAAGGAGAAGTTGTAAACTTTGTACAATTTATTTTTTGGATACTTAATAATTGTCTTTTTTATATTTGAGTGTTTTTTTTTGTAGTATCCCAAACTTGCAGACTTTAAGTTTGTTGATTTGTAAATATGATATGACATATATTGATTTATATATACACTTTACAAGATTCTACTTTTTCTTTATGTAGCATATATGATATGACATATGTAGCATTAATTATGAAAAAATTAATAATTTTCTTTTGTGTGTCTCAACACAATGTCAAGTATGTACAAAACCTCTCATTTTATATTTTGAAGATGTTATATGAATATATCATAATTAATTTATTGTATTAAAAATAATCAAAGAATAAAGACTTTGATAACAAAATAAATAACTAATAAAAATAAAGTTTGAAAGAACAATATTTATAACAAAATAAATACTTAAAAAAATAAAAATCGAATAAATGTTTATCATAATAGATTCATATTTGTCGATATTCTTTACAAAATTTAAATTTGATGAGTGAAAATCATTGATTTTTCGAAAGTTATAGAAATAAACTCACTAAGGATATCATAAGTATTTATCCATTTTGATTATTCATTTTCTATTTCATTTCTTCATCATTTTAAGTTTTTTTTTTAAAAGACTTTTTATGTTTACAATGTTTAATGTTTTCTGTGAGGCCCCTTTTATTTCTGCCCTAAAGTTAATGGGCTGCCTTCGTAAGTGGGTCTAAGGCCGGCCCAACGTATAAAGTCTTTAGGTCTGCCCTAAACCTAACGTACCTTACCATTTTTAGAAAAACCTTGCCCTTGCCTTGAGCTGCAGTCGTCACCCCCTCCGCTAGGGTTTCGTTCGACTGTCACGTAAGCTAAAGGGACTTATACTCCATGTAAGTGTTGTGGCCAGCCCATACTCGTCTTTATTGTTCATTTCGTTCTTTTCCAGCTAGGGTTCCTAGTGACCATATCGTGTTTCTGTTCCGCCATCTTTTCAGCTCTTCCGTTCGCTCCTTGAGTTGCTGTGCTCGTGTGTTCGGTATAAAGGGCGCGTCGGGTCGTTTTGCTAGCTATTTCCAGGTAAGGGAAGCTAGAACCCTATTGCCTGATGCAATGTTATTTGTTTTGATGGTGTTATGTGATTTTCGTGTGTATATGTGACTGTGAGTGTATGGCATGATTTGTGTTGTTGTTTGGGCATGAACTGTGTTGAGGACAGTGAAAAACAGTGGCGAGACCTGTTAATCTCGCCCAAGCGAGCTAGTCTCGCCTAGGCGAGATGAACAGGGAGCTCGCTCAAGACTTTTGCGCGAAAGTTCGCCCAGGCGACCAGCTAGGCTTTTTGAGCGAGCAAGCATCTCGCCCAGGCGAGAGGGTTCTCGCCTAAGCAAGATCCCGCATGTGCTCCTACCTTCCTTTTTGAGCCCTCGCCTAGGCGAAGGGGGCTCGCCTGAGCAAGCACGTCTCGCCTGAGCGAGACCCTTGAGCCTGAGCGAGGGGCTGGGCGAGGCAATCTGTTGTTTGGGTGTTTGTCTATTCTTGGATGATTGATATTGGTTTGAGTATGAATTATATGATGGGAAATATGTATATAATGGAGTATTAAGCATGCTTGGCAATAAACATGAATTTTAGATGATGGGTCTGATATGAAAGTTGGCATGTGTACTACGTGAGTTGGTTATTATTAACGTGACATGAAAACGAGATGAGTTGAGATCCTATGAGCATGAATGGTGTGTGACGAGTTGAAATGGGTGAGCCTGGAACATGAAAGGCTTTGGCTTTTAAGGGTGATATGATTAAGGTATATCTATGCATGGTAAACATTCTTTGGCTGTGTGATTTTGGTTGATCTGTGTCAGTGCATAATTCCTTGGGGTCTCTAGGTGAGACCTTCAAGGTCGCGCTTCAGTGGTCGGGACGTAATTCCATGGCCTCTATTAGTGGGTGTCCATGGTGGTGCCCCATCTGTATAACTAGGTAAGGATTCAAGGTAAGGTTGCATCCTGACACTCTGAGAAGCCAGTTAGTCTAACCTAGAGCCAGTTAGCCTTCAAATCCAGATACTGCCACTATAAATATGTGGTTATGTCGTTTGGTGTGACCAACGCCTCGACAGTGTTCATGGACTATATGAACAGGATCTTCCGGCCCTTCCTAGATAAGTTTGTCGTGGTCTTCATAGACGACATCCTTATCTACTCTAGGACTCAAGGGGAACATGCAGAACATCTGAGGTTGGTGCTTGGTGTTTTTAGAGAGAAGCAGTTGTATGCCAAGTTGTCTAAGTGTGAGTTCTGGATGGATGAAGTTCAGTTTTTGGGGCACGTGATATCAGCCCAGGGGATTGCTGTGGACCCAACAAAGGTCGAGGCAGTGGTAAAGTAGAAAAGTCCTAAGTCAGCCACAGAGATCAGGAGTTTTGTGGGCTTAGCAGACTACTATAGGAGGTTCATAGAGGGATTCTCCAAGATAGTGGCACCTCTGACCTTGCTTACTCGGAAGGATCAACCTTTCACTTGGACAGATAAGTGTGAGGAAAGTTTCCAGGAGTTGAAGAGAAGATTGACTAGTGCTCCGATACTAGTGATTCCAAACATGGGGAAACCGTTTGAAGTCTACTGCGACGCGTCTCATCTCGGACTTGGTTGTGTCTTGATGCAAGAAAAGAAGGACTTGGATGTCCGCTTAGCTTTCTCTATGTGTCTTCTGAGTGTTTTAGTTAAATTCTTGTCTTTATCGAGCCTAACAAAGTGATTTTCTGTGTGCCAGTGGACTATGGCACCTCCTCGTCGAGCTTCTCAATCATCCCAGGGGGATGCACCAGATATCGCCAGAGCCATAGAGGCGATGGTAGGGGCTATGGCGCAGCAGAGTGCTGCGATGATGCAACAGCATGAGGCATCCATGCAGCGATAGGCAGCGTCGCTTGAGCAGCAACAGGCAGTGATGCAGCAGATGGAGGCTGCAAGGGTAGCTGCTGAGGATGCTCATCGGCAACATATGGAGGCCCTCCGCCAGCTGGAGGAGAACAGGGCGGCTGCCCCTGTGTTTGGTCCTGAACCACGACCTGCAGTCAGGGAGTGGAGCTTGGAAGACTTTCTGAAACACCACCCGATGAAGTTTGATGGGAAGACTAGTCCCGACGCCTCAGACCAATGGCTGAAGGACCTAGAGCGCATCTACGACGCCAAGATGTGCCCTACGGAGAACAGGTTGGCGTTCTCGGTTTATATGCTCACGGGGGAGGCGGAGCATTGGTGGAGCAGCACCAGATCCATTCTGGAGGAGAGGGATGAGTCAGTGTCATGGGAGACTTTCAGGGAGAGATTTCTCTCCGAGTACTTTCCCGACAGCATCCGGTACGCCAAGGAGGTGGAGTTCCTCCAGTTGACCCAGGGAGAGAAGACTGTTACAGAGTATGCTGAGAGGTTCAAACACCTCAGTCATTTCTACACCCTGTCGCTTGATAAGGAGTGGAGATGCCGTAAGTTTGAGAACGGCCTCAGGGGAGATATTCGCTTGATGGTGGCACCCTTGTCCATCAAGGATTTTGCTGCTCTGGTAGAGAAGGCCAGAGTGATGGAGAAGATGAAGCGTGAGGTGGAAGGTCAGCGCCCACAGCAGCCACAACCGCCTTAGAGGATCGGTGGACCATCTGGATCCAAGCTCAGACATGAGGAGCGGAGGAGACCGTATGATAGACCACACCATCAGCCTCAGGAGTCTAGGAGCTTTCCTCCTCAGCAGGGCCGAGTTCGGTGTTTCACGTGTGGAGGACCCCACCCGAGGTATGCTTGTCCACGTAGGGAGGGTTACCGTAGGTGCAACAACTGTGGAAAGGAATGCCACTTTGGGAAGGACTGTCCCAACCTTGCCAGGACAGCGACACGCCCTCCAGTTCAGACATCGCATCAGCATCAGTGGAGAGACAGAGGCAACAGACCTCAGGCGACGGGCAGAGTCTATGCCATGACCGGAGCTGAGGCTACAGGTTCAGGTAACCTTGTTATGGGTTATTGTGTGATTTCTGGAATGAGATGTTGTATGTTATATGATTCTGGAGCGACACACTCTTTTGTGTCAAATGCATGTGTGGAACGATTGGGTCTGCCAGTGCGCGAGGTGCAGTGTGAGCTTGTGGTGTCTACTTCGGTGTCAAGTTTGGTCAGGACGTCGTCCTTGTGTGCTAGGCTCCCAGTGGAGGTAGAGGGACGCATGTACATGGTGAACTTAATATGCCTACCTCTACAAGAGTTGGAGGTGATCTTAGGGATGGATTGACTATCTGCCAATCGCATCCTGATAAATTGTCGAGAGAAGAAGCTGCTTTTTCCCGACGCAGAGGAGCCTGAGTTGGTGTCTTCTCAGGGTGTTATGAGGGAACTACATGACGGCGCGCAGTGTTACATGATCTTCACACATATGGAGGTGGAGAGAGGAGAGACGACGTTAGTTATATCAGTGGTCCAGGATTTTGGGGATGTATTCCCGGAGGAGATTCCAGGATTACCTCCCCGTAGAGAAGTGAAGTTCTCTATAGATCTAGTACCAGGGACAGGCCCGGTGTCGATGGCCCCGTATCGTATGGCTCCGGCAGAGTTGGTAGAGCTCAAAAAACAGATAGAAGAGCTGATGGAGAAACAGTTCATCCGACCCAGCACTTCGCCTTGGGGAGCACTAGTGTTGTTGGTGAAGAAGAAAGATGGGAGTTCACGTCTGTGTGTGGACTACAGGCAACTAAACAAGATGACGATCAAAAACAAATATCCGCTTCCGAAAATCGATGACTTGATGGATCAGTTGTATGAGTCATCGGTGTTCTCAAAGATAGATCTGCGATCGGATTATCATCAGATTTTGGTGAAGGTTGATGATGTACAAAAGACGGCCTTCAGATCCAGATACTGCCACTATGAGTATGTGGTTATGCCCTTTGGTGTGACCAACGCCCCGGCAGTGTTCATGGACTATATGAATAGGATCTTCCGGCCCTTCCTAGATAAGTTTGTCGTGGTCTTCATATACGACATCCTTATCTACTCTAGGACTCAATGGGAACATGCAGAACACCTGAGGTTGGTGCTTGGTGTTTTTAGAGAGAAGCAGTTGTATGCCAAGTTGTCTAAGTGTGAGTTCTGGATGGATGAAGTTCAGTTTTTGGGGCACGTGATATCAGCCCAAGGGATTGCTGTGGACCCAACAAAGGTCGAGGCAGTGGTAAAGTGGAAAAGTCCTAAGTCAGCCACAGAGATCAGGAGTTTTGTGGGCTTAGCAGACTACTATAGGAGGTTCATAGAGGGATTCTCCAAGATAGTGGCACCTCTGACCTTACTTACTCGGAAGGATCAACCTTTCCCTTGGACAGATAAGTGTGAGGAAAGTTTCCAGGAGTTGAAGAGAAGATTGACTAGTGCTCCGATACTAGTGATTCCAAACGTGGGGAAACCGTTTGAAGTCTACTGCGACGCGTCTCATCTCGGACTTGGTTGTGTCTTGATGCAAGAAAAGAAGGCGGTGGCGTATGCTTCACGACAGCTTAAGGTGCATGAGCGTAATTACCCCACTCATGACTTTGAGTTGGCAGCGATAGTATTTGCCTTGAAGATCTGGAGGCACTATCTTTATGGTGCTTAGTTTCGAGTGTTCAGCGACCACAAGAGTTTAAAGTACTTGTTTGATCAGAAGGAGCTGAACATGAGACATAGGAGATGGATGGAATTCCTAAAGGACTATGATTTCGAACTCCTATATCACCCGGGGAAGGCAAATGTGGTGACAGATGCTCTTAGTAGGAAGACGGTACATACGACAGATCTCATGATAAAAGAGGTAGAGCTACTAGAGAAGTTCAGAGACATGAGGATACAGGTGGAGTTGGGGTCCGAGTCCATTAGGTGTAGTACCTTTACTATATCTAGTGACTTCTTGAACTCGATCAGAGAGAGGCAGTTGTTGGATGCTGGTCTGAACAGAGTTAGAGAACATCTTGGATCAAATGAGGCTAGAGACTTTGCTTTGGGTGATGATGGTATAATGCGGTTTCAGGGTAGGGTATGCGTACCTGATGATGCAGGGGTGAGGAAGTTGATCCTTGAGGAAGGACACAAAAATCGTTTTAGCTTGCATCCCGGCATGACTAAGATGTACCAGGACCTTAAGGAAACTTTCTGGTGGCAGGGGATGAAGAAAGATGTGGCTTAGTTTGTATCAGCTTGTTTAACGTGTCAGAAGGCGAAGGTGGAGCATCAGAGACTCGGTGACATTCTACAGTCGTTGGAGGTACCAGTGTGGAAATGGGACAGCATCTCCATGGATTTCGTGACTCATCTTCCACGAACTTTTAGAGGACATGACACCATCTGGGTGATAGTAGATCGACTGACCAAGAGTGCACACTTCTTGGCGATGAACTTGAGAATGTCTATGGCCAAGCTGGCCCAGTTGTACATTAAGGAGATAGTAAGACTTCATGGAGTGCCCTCGAGCATAGTTTCCGACAGAGACCCGCGATTCACGTCCCAGTTTTGGCAGACGCTACAGGGTGCTATGGGTAGCAAGCTCACCATGAGTTCAGCTTATCACCCTCAGACTGATGGCCAGTCTGAGAAGACGATCCAGTCATTAGAGGATTTGTTGAGGACCTGCATACTGGACCACCTGGGAGCTTGGGATGAGGTACTGCCTTTGATTGAGTTTACCTACAACAATAGTTTTCATGCGAGCATTGGCATGGCGCCATACGAGGCTCTTTATGGCAAGAGGTGTAGGACACCTCTTTGCTGGTATCAGGATGGAGAGGTAGTGTTGGTTGGACCAGAGTTGTTAGAGCAGACCACCGAGAAGGTGAGGATGGTGAGGGATATGATGCAGGCTTCTCAAAGTAAGCAGAAGGCCTATGCGGACCGTAGGAGGAGGCCTTTGGAGTTTGCAGCGGGAGATCATGTATTCTTGAGGATGACCCGAACCACGGGCGTGGGAAGGGCTCTCCGCTCAAGGAAGCTTTCGCCTAAATTTCTTGGCCCATATCAGATCACGAGGAGGATCGGACCGGTGGCCTACGAGATAGCTTTACCCCCGCAGTTGGCAAACCTTCATCCAGTGTTTCATGTCTCACAGCTGAGGAAGTATGTGTTCGACCCGGCCCATGTGTTGGAAACTGAGGATATACAGATAAGGGAAGATCTCACAGTGGAGGTACCACCAATCGCTCTTGAGGATAGCAAAGTTGAGGAACACCGTGGAAAGACCGTCAGTCTTGTTAAAGTCATCTAGGATCGGAGGACGGGTGACTCGACTTGGGAGCTAGAGGAGGACATGAGAAAATCACATCCACATCTGTTTGCCTGGTGAATCTTTATTTTTGAGGTCAAAAATTTTCTTGTTGGGAAGAATGTGAGGCCCCTTTTATTTTTGCCCTAAAGTTTGTGGGCTGCCTTTGTAAGTGGGCCTAAGGCCGGCCCAACGTATAAAGTTTTTAGGTCTGCCCTAAACCTAACGTACCTTACCATTTTCAGAAAAACTTTGCCTTTGCCTTGAGCTGCAGCCGTCACCCCCTCCGCTAGGTTTCGTTCGACTGTCACGTAAGCAAAAGGGACTTCTACTCCATGTAAGTGTTGTGGTCAGCCCATACTCGTCTTTATAGTTCATTTCCTTCTTTTCCAGCTAGGGTTCCTAGTGACCATATCGTGTTTCTGTTCCGCCATCTTTTCAGCTCTTCCGTTCGCTCCTTGAGTTGTTGTGCTCGTGTGTTCGGTATAAAGGGCGCGTCGGGTCATTTTGCTAGCTATTTCCAGGTAAGGGAAGCTAAAACCCTATTGCCTGATGCAATGTTATTCGTTTTGATGCTGTTCTGTGATTTTCATGTGTATATGTGACTGTAAGTGTATGACATGATTTGTGTTGTTGTTTGGGCATGAACTGTGTTGAGGACAGTGAAAAACAGTGGCGAGACCTGTTAATCTCGCCCAAGCGAGCCAGTCTCGCCTAGGCGAGATGAACAGGGAGCTCGCCCAAGACTTTTGCGTGAAAGGTCGCCCAGGCGACCAACTTGGCTTTTTGAGCGAGCAAGCATCTTGCCCAAGCGAGAGGGTTCTCGCCTAAGCGAGATCCCACATGTGCTCCTACCTTCCTTTTTAAGCCCTCGCCTAGGCGAAGGGGGCTCGCCTGAGCGAGCACGTCTCGCCTGAGCGAGACCCTTGAGCCTGAGCGAGGGGCTGGGCGAGGCAATCCGCTGTTTGGGTATTTGTCTATTCTTGGATGATTGATATTGGTTTGAGTATGAATTGTATGATGGGAAATATGTATATAATGGAGTATTAAGCATGCTTGGCAAGAAACATGAATTGTAGATGATGGGTCTGATATGAAAGTTGGTATGTGTACTACGTGAGTTGGTTATTATTAACGTGACATGAAAACGAGATGAGTTGAGATCCTATGAGCATGATGGTGTGTGACGAGTTGAAATGGGTGAGTCTGGAACATGAAAGGCTTTGGCTTTTAAGGGTGATATGATTAAGGTATATCTATGCATGGTAAACATTCTTTTGCTGTGTGATTTTGGTTGATCTGTGTCAGTGCATAATTCCTTGGGGTCTCTGGATGAGACCTTCAGGGTCGCGCTTCAGTGATCGGGACGTAATTCCATTTCCCCACTAACAGGGGTGTCCTTGGTGGTGACCCATTTGTATAACTAGGTAAGGATTCAAGGTAAGGTTGCATCCTGATACTCTGAGGAGCCAATTAGTCTCACCTAGAGCGGACTGATTCCTGTGGTGAGAGTAGCAGAAGGCCTGAAATCCATTAAGGGCTAACCTTGTGGTGAGGGAAATTTGATTCATCGTAACACTTGTATTACATAGCTCAGGATCGAGCAGCTCGGGGTTGAGCAGAGGCA
>Ga0214542_1005202_pt1 | contig 24994 bp, 14 predicted proteins | sample CNSS1metaG_FD_160096 | JGI IMG/M metagenome (GOLD analysis project Ga0214542, IMG submission 160096) | Root nodule microbial communities from cowpea collected in UCLA plant growth center, Los Angeles, California, USA - CNSS1 | ecosystem: Host-associated > Plants > Roots > Nodule | place: USA...
GGTGCGGCCTAGACTTCCCTGTCTGGATGTCTTAGGAATAGTTTCAGGGCCATGAGGCCTTTTGTATTAGTTGCCTTAGTGGCAACCTTTTTGCAAAACTGTTGCACCCCTTTTTAAATTTCCTTTTACTTAGGACAATGTGGTATGCCTAAGTTTCTTTTAAGTGACTCCGGATGACTGTACTAGTTATCCTTCTTACGTTTCATGTTTATCTGCTTAGGTCTCTTTATCAAAATTTTGTGATGCCTTATTAGGTAGAGTATTCTATTAAAAATGGGACGTCACAATAGGTCGATATATTTATTTTTTTAAAAATATTATATAATACATGAATTATATATATTAAAAAGTGTACAATAATTTTAAAAATTATGATAAATATATAATTATTATTGTATTAATCGAAATTATAATTATATGATATGGCGCGACGGTACATACGAGTCCGGTTTGATAGCAATGCTACCGGCGGGTTTAGGGGTTGGTCACGGCTGGTGTGGTTCGAGTGAAGCAGAGCTATGGGTTGAAGATGACAAGGAAGAAGCTCGTAGGTTGTTCTTTTTTTTAAAACGTGTTAGGAATAAAGAAAAACAATAATAAGTAAAAATAAAAATAATCAGAAAATGAATATGGGCTGGCCTTTTTTGGACTTCTTTGTTTGTTATACTCACTCTTTTTGTGTTTTTAAAATATTTTGGGTCAGATCATTATTCGTACCCATCATTTTGTTGATGCACTCCCACTCTTTTTTAAGGTTTTGGACCGGGCTTTATAATCTTTTTCTATTCTCAACAATTTTATTATTTAGTTGCGCTTATTTTTACCCATATACTAATTTATTCTTTATTTAAAAAAAAAGAAAATTACAATTATAAATTATTATAATGGTGTTTAAAATTATTAATTGTCATATTAAGTATTGTAGTGTACTATGAATGAAACATAGGTGGATGTGTTTAATTTTGCTAATGTTGAAAGAGTTTTTGATGGAGATGAAAAGAGAAGAAAGAATGGTGGTTCTCTCTATAAAGAAAAATATAACAGAGTAGTGATTGTGTGAAGTGATAACTTTAGGCGAAGGTGAAAGTAGTGGAGTGAATCAAATTCTTACATGCAAAGTAAACGTTGGATATACCCTGTCATGTAGCACTCTCTCAACCACTTTAATACAAATTTAATTAAATTATCACATGAAATATTAAAAAATATAACTAAATACTGAGATAATAATTATAAAATAAATTAAAATGAAATTAAAAACAAATTACTAAATAAATATAATTATAAAGTATAATATTTAATAAATAAAATGAAAAAAAAAAATCTTTCTCAATTTTTGAATAGACAGCCGCTTACAAAATCTTTCTCCTTTATCATTTTTTTTTTACTTTTTAATTTTGCATAATTTTTTAATTTAACTTGTTACAATAGCCATTTAATATTATTTTACTTGTAAGATAGGTTAGAAACGATAAAATATTTACATTAATTAATGAGTAATAGTAACTATATTGAAAAATATTCTATCAATTGAAAAATATTTACAAACACATTCTTTGTGCCTACTACTTGAGCGCAGGGCATAGCAAACACCGGTTTCATTTCATGATACCGAAAACCACTCTTCACTTCAATTTGGTTTTCCTTTTCTGTTCTCACGTGTGTTTCTGTGATTCTCTCTGTCTAGATTCTTCGATTCTTAACGTTGTGATGTTCTCGCGTCTTCGTCAACCTTCCACCTTTTACCATACTCCTTCGTTCATCTCCACGATTTGACTAACCGCGGACCCAGAAGAATTTTGAGTAGCTCTAAATCTTCAGATTTCCCGTGTTTTGTTTCTGTTTTTGTAATTTGGATTTGGCGTTTTCAGGATCATGGGGTGGTACAGAACGGTTTTTCGCAACTTGGCTTCAAGGGTTACGTCTCAGACTTCAATTTTTCAGCCTAGTTCGAGAATTTGCCAATCAGAAGGAGCTAGCTTTAAGGGGTTCTCTTCGTTTTGTTCAATTTCTCAGAGACTAGGCGCTCGAGCCGTTTATGGAGTTAACAAGAACCTTCGCAATCCGTTTCTTTTTGGGGCTAAGAGATTTTACTACGTGGATCCTTACAAGGTCCAGCATTTCAGGCCAAGAGGGCCAAGGCGCTGGTTTCAAAATCCTAGGCACGTTTTCATTGTTGTCGTGGTTGGTTCTGGAGTTTTAGTCACTGTTTATTTTGGGAATTTAGAAACAGTTCCTTACACCAAGCGAACCCATTTGATTCTGTTGTCAAAAAGCATGGAGAGGAAGCTTGGGGAGAGCGAATTTGAGAATATGAAGGCTGGTTTTAAGGGCAAAATATTGCCTCCTATACATCCTGAGAGTGTGAGGGTGAAAATGATTGCAAAGGATATAATTGGTGCATTGCAGAGAGGATTGAGGAAGGAGCAGGTGTGGAGTGACTTGGGGTATGCATCAGAGCATTCTACGCTAAGTGAAGAGCATGGAAGGGAGACATTGAATGCATTGGCTGCTGAGAGTGGTGACAAAATTGAAGGGAATTGGAACAAGGAGGATGAGATTCTTGATGACAAATGGATTCAGCAAAGCCGGAAAAAGGGTCAGGAGAAAGGTTCCGAGGCTGCTACATCACATTTGGATGGATTCAATTGGGAAATTTTGGTGGTAAATGAGCCTGTAGTTAATGCTTTCTGCTTACCTGGTGGGAAGATAGTTGTGTTCACTGGTTTGCTTGAGCATTTTAGAAGTGATACAGAGATAGCAACAATCCTTGGACATGAGGTATTATGCCTACACCTTACATCTTGCTAACTTGTTCTTTTATGCAGACATGTGAGTTTATATGGGTTTTCTTGTTAATTAGATTGGGCATGCTGTTGCAAGACACAGTGCAGAGGGGATTACAAAGAACCTGTGGTTTGCTATTTTACAGTTGATCCTTTATCAATTTATGACACCTGATATAGTAAACACAATGTCATCCCTTTTCTTGCACCTACCTTTCTCCAGGCGGTATGCTTTGTTCACTATCTCTCTTTCTAACCAATTGATTTTCTCTGTGACCTTTAATAATATTAGATTCATTTAGTGGAAATTCATTGAAAGATAATACTTGTCATGACTTGTTGAAATGTGTTGAATTTATAAAGCAGTGCTGTTGCTTTGTTGGATTTCTTAATAAATTGCTTTGCCAGATCAAGCAGAACGAGTAGATTATCACAATGTTCCTTCAATTTGACTGTTGAACCATAAGTACTTGTATTTTTCTTACATGTGAAACATTATATGAACTTGATATCAATTAATTTTCTTTGAATAGTTAGAGATCTTTTTAAATTACAAAAGAAGAGGCTAAAAACAGAAACCAGTTCATGTCCAATTATGTGTTTACTATCTATATGCAAATTGCATGATTACTATATATTTTACTGTGACTTGAATATATCTTGTGTTCAGATGTATGGTTTTTGTACCATTATAGGATGAATCCAGTTGATGGATACATGTTGAATGACAGAGTTGATATAGGTTGCAGTTGTATGGTCAATAGTTATCCTCTTAGCTTCTTAATCACAATAGAATGTAGGGATGTATGATTGATTTCTTGAATATCCTACAAGCGACAAATCCAACCGATTGGGATGATTCCATATGGCTTGGACTCTGGACAGTAATGAGAAAAAAAAAAAAAAAGCAGAACATTCACTATGCTTTATTTTATGAAGGCATTAGAAAGCAAACCTATATATGGTATGTTCAATGCTTAGCAGTTATCATCTACATGAATTACTGCATAAATGGCTTTAGTAAAGGAGCGAATGATAGTAGATGAGTGCTCAATATAGGTGTTACGCAAATTAGTAAATTCAATGTATTAATTCTATAATAATGTTTGTTTTACAAAAGCGAAATAGGTTTCATTTTCTGTCCTAGTGATAATTTCTGTTTCTTGAACATAATTTATTTAGAAGAGGGGGGTGCTTTATTTCTTCTCAGAACTAAATGTTCTCACTCAGTAGAATATTGACCAATGACAATTGTATTTTGATGAATTTAAACCTATTCTTGAACTCGCATGATATTTGATGAACATGATCCAAGTGATAATCAATTCATCTTTTTAATAGTGTGTTCATCCTCTTTTCTTCTTTTTAATTACCTTTTTCTATTACTATTTGTGGTTAGATTTTTCATACGCTTTGTGTTTTCTTTCTGCTTTTCAAGGTTGGCTTTCCATTGAAATTGTACATGCCTGTTTGTGTTTGTTCTTCTTGGTAGGTTTATTTTCATTGAAATTGAAGATTATTATAATTACAAAAACCTTCTGTGATGCAATGCTAATTATGGAGGCATCAAGAATAGTAATATTCGTTTAATGATTGGTTTTTTGGGTTACAAATTTTCTAAAAAACTCAATTTATTCACAGGATGGAAATGGAAGCTGATTACATTGGCCTGCTGTTAATTGCATCAGCTGGCTATGATCCCCGGGTGGCACCTAAAGTGTATGAGAAGTTGGGAAAGATTTCTGGTGGTGATTCTGCCCTCAGAAATTATCTCTCTACTCATCCTTCCGGAAAAAAGAGAGCAGAATTATTGGCCCAAGCTAAGATAATGGAAGAAGCAGTTTCTATATATAGAGACGCCATAGCAGGACGTGGAGTTCAAGGTTTTCTTTAGAACTGCACAACCACCCCTTTACCTATTCAAACTTCAATGGAAGTTTTTTGGTTCTTTATAAACTTCAATGGGAGATTCGGTTTAGCTTAAACTGTACAGAGTTGCAATCAACTTTTCTGTTTGATTGTGTGAGAATACCCCTCTTACATTCTCTTACAAATGATAAATGCAGAAGAACTTTTTCTATGATGTGCAGTGAATTTATTAAAAACAGCTTATAAGGAGTGATTATTGAGTTGGATAACTTTGAATTCAATTCGAACCAATCTACTTATTTGAATTTTTAATTTAAAAGAATGAAAGAGAAAAAACAACGAGTTGAAATCGTATTTAATGAATGAAGAAAATGAAGTTAATACCATAAATAGAAGAAATTTCACATATGATATTCCTGAAAAGATTAAATCTATTCTTGTAATTATAATATCCGTTCTTATCATATGTATGATCTCACTCTACTTCAAATTGGTGATCTCATTAAAATTTAGTATGTTATTTCACTGATTACTTTCACTGCTTTTTTTGTCAATTTGACACGTTCATACGAACATTGTGAAGTCATTTTTGAACACAGCTTCTTCCCTAAATTGACTAAACATCTAAAGTTTCCGACATCTATGAAGAAAAGAAAGAACTTTGCATTGAAACATAACATAAACAATGGCTAAAAAGAACCTTTGCATTGAAACAATGGTTAGAAAATGCCATTTTTTATAGTTGAATTATTCCTTGGTCACTGAAAGGAAGAATTTATATAACTGTAGAAAAGTTCAAGAGTGAAACTGTGAGACTGAAAGTCTCAGTCCTGACGCAAGAAACAACATGGGAAGAACAATCCTTATAATTTTCCTTTTCAGAACATTTAACTCAAATTTTTCGATGTTTTTTTTGTTCGAAACATGTTTGTGACTTCTATTTAGGCATTACTCGCAAAGTCTACCATTAAAATAAACACAGGCCCATTTAAACAAGCCCAGTGTCTTTTAACTGAAAAATAAAAAATAAAAATTGAGTACTCAGTTCTTTCTTTCTACTAAGGAAGAAACGAAACAGAAAATCAGAACCCTAACATTACAACAAGAAACCAATGTATCGATTTTTCTCTTGCATTCGCCATGGTCGTGGATCTTCTCTTGTATCTCTCCTTGCACCCAAACCTGCGCTTCCATTCGATGCCGCTGTGCGACCTCGCCACTTACCTCTAAACGACGGTACTATTCGAATCTCTCTACCTTCACTTTAATCGGTTTTGAAATGGAGAAACGAATCGAATCATCTTTCGTTTTGGTTCTCGAAACTGAGGAAATAGAAAGTCGCAGCGGTTCTTACATTTGTAATTTTGATAGCGTCGTTTGGATGTGTGGATGGGTAGAGATTAGAGACCGTGTTGGCTGTTTTCAAATGGGAAAGTATATTATGGCAAAGGGAATGTTCATCTTCCCTGATTTGTGTTGTTGGGTTTGTGCGAAGTGGTGAATTAAGTTGTTACTTTATTATGGATTTCACTTTAGTGCAGTTTTTAACTATGCTGAGAAGTTCGTCATTTTTAGGTTCACATTATGTTTTTTGCGTGTGATAATAGTATTAGATACGATGTTGGATTTGTGCATGAGTGCTTTGCTCGTGGTTTCCTCTACCACTTGTTATATATCAGGATTGTGCTGTGGGTTTACTATTTACTTTGCTCCCAGTTGTGGTTGTAACAGTGGCTTTTTACAAGGAATAATGTCAATGGGGAGACTGTAAGTCTTTCCATCTACCCTTTCTCACTCTGATTTCATTGTACTTTTTCATAAACTCCCTTTTTGCTTAGTGATCAATAACAACTTCAGTCAATGCAAGCCAATTGGACTGCGTAGTGTTGCTAAATTTCTATTTTAATATATACTGAACCTGTATTTAAACATGCAATTACCTTAAGTTGTTATCCAAATTAATGTTCGCAAGCTCCAAGATCTTACAATTGAGGAACACGGCTTGTAATCATTTTTTTAGCTTAAATTACATGAATATTGTATGCTGAACAAAGGTTTTGGAAAACGGTCTGGCCCCTTGATTTTGGCAAGATTTGGAAAAGCTTCGATCCGGACGAAAATTCAATCGTCATTGCAATTTAAAACCTTGTGCTGAACTTGGAAGTGGTCTTTTTCCATGTCTGGAGGAGTGATTTTTTTATTTTAATGTCATGAAGAGAGAGATTTTGACAAATCAAATGGACTCGTTTCTATTATTCTTATATGAAGGAATGAAAATTTAAGCTTCCGTTGTTGTGGGAAAATGACTGTACCCTTCTTTTGAAAGATTTTGATAGGGATCTTCAAGCTATTAGAGATTGTGAGGATCTTGCGTTCTTCATGTTGAATAACTTCAGACCGTCTATCTTTTTCTCATCATGATGACTTTTGGATGCCTACATTTAAGGGGTTTATCTTTAATTTTTTTTTGAAGTACTGATTTCCTTTTATTTGGTTTGAAATATTGGTACAGTAGTGACTGGTTACTTTGTTTATTTGGATTTTCTTGACATGTAGCGTTTGGGGCTTATAATCGAATTCTGATTCTTAAATGGTTGAAATAACTCTATCATCTAATTTTTCATATAGAGGTTTAATTTTTTTTCCAGCTTATCCCCCAACAGTGTTTATAAGGAATTTTCTCTTGTAACCGCAGGACACGTTAGGGGATTTTCTAGTTCAAATTTTGATTGGAGGATTCAAACTAGCCAGAATGTGAATGAAGAGGGGAATGCTCGTCCAAACTTCATGCAGAATTTAGAAAACAGAAACCCCAGAAACTGGAATAATGTGAACCAGAATGTGAATGCAGAGGGGAATGCTCGTCCAAACTTCATGCAGAATTTAGAAAACAGAAACCCCAGAAACTGGAATAATGTGAACCAGAATGTGAATGCAAATGCCAACGCCTATCCAAATTTTATGCAGAATATAGGGAACAGGAATCCCAGAATGTGGAATAATCTGGGCCAGAATGTGAAAGCAAATGAAGACGCCCCTCCCGATTTTATGCAAGAAAAAGAGAACATAAACCTCGAAAGTGAGAATGATGCTGGGACTGGCTTGAATTCTAGGCCTATGGACTTTGTAAGAGGAATTTTAGATGGAGATAATTTTACGAGAGGTTCTTCTTTTGAGTATCAGTATGAGCAGGATGCCGATCATGTTCATATAAAGATGTTACGTAATAATACCTTTGTGACTGTAACAGATTCTAAAGGAAATGTTAAACTCAGTGGCTCTGCTGGTTCATTGAAAGACCTGAAATCAGGGCAAAAGCTTTCTAGGTATGCCGCCGAGGCAACTGCGGAAGTTGTGGGCCGGAGATCTAGGGGTTTGGGATTGAAATCTGTGGTCATGAAAGTGAATGGATTTACCCATTTCAGAAGAAAAAGGCAAGCAATACTGAGCTGGAAGGAGGGCTTTACTGCTGATTCTCGAGGCGGTAGAAATCCAATTGTATTCATTGAAGATACCACTAGAAAACCCCATAATGGCTGCAGATTACCAAAGAAACGGCGTATTTAGGTGTTTGTTATTGAGGTGGTCGGAGAAAACATTATTTTACTTGGATGAAGACACACTTTAGGTCCTGTTTTGGGCACATGATGATACTTATCTTGAGCACATTATTTGTAGACTATCCATTTCCTTCCTCCTTTGTACAATTTTGAAGATTCAATAACCAGAACTTTCTGTAACAGTATTTACTACTGATTGTTGATTTTGTGTCACTGTCGACCATCCTTTTATACATTGAATGAATATTAAAGTCGGCAATTATTAATATTCTGGCGTTTGAAAAATGCTTTATTCTATTATATGTAGATTTGTATTTCACACCATTGATTTGACAGTTTGAAGAGCAATATAATGGGGTGTCATGGATCTGCAGTCTTGTAGAAGACAAGATTTGCAGAGTGACACACTCCCCTTAATGGCTGTCAGTTGATAAATGAATAGATTGATATTCTTCTACATGTTAACTAGAAATTACTCAGTTAGATTCTCAATTAGTTGAAATGAATTTCATTGTTAGATTCTTTAATAAGCTCATTGATAGAATTTTTATAGGTATAATACACTATAATAAATGTCCTTCTAGCTCAAGGACTATATATATTTTAGATGAATACAATGTTTTAAGAAATTACTTTCACATGGTTGCACACTGTCACTCGCAGCTGAAGATAAAAAAGATACTGACACTTGCAGCTGACTTAAACAAAATTATTGCAAAGATACAAATCAAAATAGACAGTAAAAGGAATCACATTCACAACATAAGCCAAGTTTCAATTAAAACATTGAAATGCAAAGTCTGATTCATTAAATAATTCCTTCTAAAATTTAATGTAATTCTCCAACGAAAACAATCCATGATCATCATAATTCTACTTTTTCAAAAGAAGAGGCCCAACATTATCACCAGTGGCTTTGTTATGCTTCACATGGCTTCCATCACACAGAGGAAAAGTCCCAGATCTCCAACATCTGCACCAAAAGCACTCAGTAAGATGAAGATTTGTTGGATGGATGTAAATAAACCACATACATGTAACTTTCAAAGGTAAAACCATATCAAGATAGACTTAACACAACACTTTTCATCAAACAGGAAGTATTTCGATCTATTTTTTCCTCAAACAAAGGATATGCACCCTATTCTATTGCTTTCTTGTCCCTTTCTGCTTAACCAAAAATGGCGCAGAAAAGTATGATACAATGTTAGAATTAACCAGAAAGCAAGAGCTTGATAGAGTGAAGCTTACCTGCAATAAGCAGTGACGGGCTTAGAGATTTCAGTGACCACAACAGAATCCACCACCTTCTCTTCACTCTTCCTGATATCAGGGTTTATACCCACAGCCTCAGCTTTCACCAACACTGCACGCTTTGGTCTCCCACCACCACCAACACCTAAAGAACAACCCTTGAAATGGGTACTAACAACAACCCCTTTTGGGGTAATCCCATTGAAGAAACTTACACCAACTTGGCTTAAAACAGACTCCATTCAAAAGGGTCTCTCTCTCTTTCTCTTTCTTTTTATTTTTTGCTGTGTTTATGAGTTTATTTTCCTTTCCTTTTGGCTTCACAACAACTATCTTGCAATGAACCCTAATGGATGAGATAAGAGAGGAAGAGGATCGAATCTAGTGACACGTGTTCCTGAACTTGTGGACGCCACACTCCTGTGTTCTACAACACGTAGCACTTTGAATGGACACAAATACACATGTTCTTGTCCTACTTCTTTTCCTGTGAAGAAAAAAAAAAATCATGAATGAACATGTGACCAATCTATCACAAAGGTGTAATTATTTTTTTCGTTTTTATTTTTACTTTTTTTTAAATTTGATGTTATTTTTATTAGATTTTTGAAATCAATCAAATTTTTTTCATTAAATATTGTAGTTATAAATAAAGATAATTTATTTTATCGTGTAATTTAGTATAGAGTTTGATAAAAAAAAATTAATCCATTTTAAAAGTTTAACAAAAATATCAAATTGTATCAATTTTTAAAAAATTTAAATTAAATTATATTATATAACTAATTTAATTTTTTAATAAAAATAAAAAATAAAAAAGAGTTAAATATATTTTTGATTTTTTAAGTTTTAGTAAAATTTGGAATTAGTCTCTCTTCGAAATTTTTAACTAATTTATTTTTTCATTTATAGAAATGCGTAAATTTAGTCTTTCTAACCAATTGATCTTACATCTCAAAACCCATTTCATTAATTTTCATTATTAGTATTTGAATTGTTTACTTTTGTTGACACATTTTCTCTGACACATCTCATTTTCTCTTTAATGTTAACTTAAACATTATCATAAAACGCAATTAAAATATCAAATAAATTTAACAAAATTTGATTAAAATGACTAAATCTATACACATATTTATAAAAATAAAAGACTAAATTGATTAAAAGAAAGACTAATTTTTAATTTTACTCAAACTTGAGAAATAAACATATTTAACCTAATAAAAAATACCATAAAATTAACTTGACTTCTAAGAAAAAAACAAAAACTACAAAAAGAATTAAAAAAAAAAACTAAAAAAGAAGTGTGGCGGTGTTGATTAATAAAACAGTAAAACAGGTAAGTTAACGAAGAAGACAAGAATTAAAATGTGGTAATGATTAGTCATAAATTGTCATCAATGCACCGCAATACGTAGCTGCCAACAAAAATAACACTACAAGTGCTGAACATTCAATGCAATGTCACATTTGAAACTTAATTTCTTGTCGGGATTCAACATCTTTACATGAAAAATATTAGAACTTAAGAACTTAACAATAAACATTCATTGAGAAAGTAAAATTAGTGGTTAAATTCTTTAATCTTGTATCAGGTTTCATACTACTGTTTCGCTATGACTTTTAGGCCAATTTGAAGTGGAACAATGTCAATATTATCGGCATAATTTTGAAGTTTAATTTTAATTCATTGTTGAATATTACGCCATTATGTAAGAATTTAGAATCTAGAGATCTAAATAATTAATAATAGTATTTTTTTTTTCTTCCAAAAGCAACAGGCCACCACCACATTAGTTGTACCATCAAATAAAAGTGACTCAACTTCCACCAAATCTTTTAAAACACAAAACGTAAAGTTTTCTTCCTTTCAACTAACTAAACTTGGAAATGAAAAAGTGAGGGAAAAGAAAATAGAAAGCTACTATAATTAAAAAAAGAACAATATTTTTCAAGGTGTTTAGCTCAAAATAATAAATTATAGAAACCCACTTAGAAAATTAACTTTTTTTTAATATTTTCATTTAATCTTGTCTAATCATAAATGGCAAAATATGTAAATATCAGGGTTAAATATATTTTGGTTCCTTAACTTTTAATAAATTTTAGAATTAGTCTATTTTATACGTAAATTTAGTTTTTTTAATTAAAGTTTGTTAGATTTATTTGATGTTTTATACGTAATTTAAAATTGTATTTAAAGTTTTTATATAGTTTAATATATTTTCACTTTAATATTAGGTTAAATACTAATATAAGATGCACTTAAAAGATTAAATAAATTTAATAAAATTTGATTAAAATAACTAATTCACATATTTTAAAAAATAAATAACTAAACTAATTTAAAATTTTAAAATAAATTAATTAAAAAAGTTAAGGAAATAAAAACGTAATTAATCCTAAATATTATATATAAAACATTAATGGTGTTAACGTATTTTTTTTGACTAAAATATAAAAACATAAAATATCTCACATTTATTCGCGTAAAAGATCAATGAAATTACGCAAAACCCCAACAAAGTGAAAAAAATGTGCTTGCATTGATGCATTCACAATAACAACAATACCAACCACGATAATGCAAATGCAACTAACGAGAAGTGTAGCAAGCTTCGTCTGAAAACAGAGAAAACCGTTTTCCCACTCTGCATTCATTCGCTTCCATTCCATTTCCTTCTCTTTTTCCCACTTCTGCGCGTAACCCAGTTTTTTTTTTTGGCCCGACCCGACCCGAAGTTTCGCCACCGGAACGACGATGACGACGGCGACTCTCGGCCCGAAGGAGCGGCGGGCGTTTGGGCTCTGGTGCTGTGTTGTGTGCCTAGCGATCTGCGCTAGGGTTTGCGGCGCGGCCAGATCGGACAAGGAAACGCGCGAGAGGTTCTACGGAAACATCAATTTGACGTCGCCCGAATCCAACAACACATTCGCCAAGATGTTCGATCGCGTTCTCGAGAAGGAGTTTTCTGAGAATGACCAACCAGAAGGTTTTGTTTTCCCATTTTCTAAACAAAATGTAATTTTTGCGTTGTAGTTTAAAGTTCCGTTTTTTTTTTTAGTTTGTTTGTTTTGTTGCCGAGGAAGTGACTTGGTGTTTGTGTTAGAGAACAGAACATGCTACTTACTGGAGAGTCTTAAAGCCGAACACGAACTTGTAGTGTATGTGTAGTCTTATTATAGCTTGAAAGAGAAGAGAACCTTGGCCCAGGAGGCCAAAGTTGTGGGATGAATAAACAGAGAAGATTCTTATATTAAGTGAAATTGCTTAAATAGACTTTTGTTCTAAAAAGAATCCCGGCTAGTCCTGTAACGGAGGGAGGATCACACCTACAGTGCACATGATTACCGGCTATTTCAGAGGGTGGTGTGGATGATGCCATTCTCATTTGTCAGGGGAAGGTGGTGCTTTTCGTGCTTTAACCACAAGTGAGAAGATTCTAGGTCTTCTTTATTCTGGTGCACTTGGGGCCCCCACGGGCTTTTAAGGTAGTCTGGTGATAAGGGTTAAACTGAGGCGTGTTATCTTGTCTGGTTGTCTAGGGTTGGTTGGAATGCAATTTGGGATTATTTTGCTCGATCGGCCGGATAGTCTGGTTCGCTAGCTGGGTAGTTGTAAAGTAGTGAACAGGTTGCTAGAAGTAAATATGGAGCATTATAACCTAGGTTGATTTATGGTTGGCGGGGTTCTGGACTTGGAACTTCTTATGGAAGAGGTGAGTAAGCATCGAGATTGGCGTGTGGGGGGATTTACTCAGACAATTCACCTCCTTCTGGATCTTACTTCACCGTTTTGGCATTTCTGGGCTCGGTGTTTGTATTCTTTTCATCGTGAGATTATAAGTAGGTGGGGTAAAGTGAAACTGCATATCAACTGGTTTGCTTTCCCTCTTGTTCTTTGTTGCCCAATGATGGTGGAGTGATGGGGTGTTATAATCATCTCTGTTGCACGATGAGTACTTATAGCATCTATATATTCTGGATCAACGGCAAGGTTTGAAGGATAACAGTATTGTTCTTGTTTTGTGAAATTAGCAGTAAATCATGGTGTGGGGGTTCAACTGTTCTCGTCAAGAGATGTGTTTGGGGTTCATGTTGAGAGATGCATAAAAATCTCATTTGCCCCCTTAGTACCTCATGTTTAGACTGAAGCTAAAACCTTGTTTAAAAAAAATAAAAAATGGATGCTTCGTGTACATTAAAATGTATATTTAATGGGTGTACTAGTACTGGTATGGAATTGATAGATCTGCATTTATTCTTATAAGCTTTAATACTATATAATAATTGCTATACTGCTACAGTTTAACTGTCTTTTTTGTGGTTTTACTATTGATGTCAACATGGATGATCTGTTATTGATTAAATACAGTGTAAATGTTGCTCTATTGTAATTTATTTTTCAGAGTTTGCTTGTGAAATGAAATACTAGATCCAGCTGTCACAAATCAATTTATAGATCTGAAGCTCATTGAGTTCTTTCTTTTAGTAGGTTGTCTGCTATTCTCACTGTTTTTTTTTTCTTTAACAGAATCTGACAAAAGCAGCTTCAATAGCAGTGTAGCAGATCAGCAGGTAGGTCCAGTACTCTGGGTATCAATAGTTGTGTTGAATTGGATTATTCAGTGGAGAACAAGTCGATGTTTCATTGTGTGTGTATAAAATGAGTCGGGCTAAATGTACATCAAATTCAGTTTCAAATATTGCATGAGAAGTTACATGACATGAGTCTATATATCTGGTATCCCACTCTTTTTAATGTAAAGATGAGTTTTGAGCATCTGGTCTTCTTTTGCAGGCTGTATTGGAGACTGTAGCTAAAATTACTCATGACAAACCAAAGAGAAATGATACACATGAGGGAAAGTATGGTCATATACTGTGCAATCTAGTTTCTCAGTTGCATCTTATAATGAATTAGTAGATGTAATCATGTAACCCCGATTGCATACACAATGACTCATTATCTTTTTTAAATGATCATTTCCCGTAGTGCTACGAGAGCATTTCAGTTTCAAGATGTGTTCTCACTGGAAAATGAAGATTCGGATGATGTGACAACTTTGATTGATAAAAAGGTGTGATAAAAGCCCTGACTCTTTTGGCTTGTTCTTCAATATGATGTTAAACTACTTTTATTTATGTTTCAACCTCCTTACTTGTTTATGCTATTATGACAGGACAATGTCTTCGTCATGTCTAACAAGAAATCCAAATATCCTGTGCTTCAAGTGGATTTGAGGTGATATGTTATGAATTTTATCCTTGCAATTACTACTCAGGGAATTCTTTATCAGCTTGATTGACTAATCGAAGGATAGGATTGTGTTAAGAAATTGCTTTAAGTCTGGACTAAATGTTCTGTATCTGGGCAGTTTTCTTTTCATAAATCAGTACTTCTGGATTATGGAATGTGTTATTTTAGTAATGTATTACTGTTAAGAGCGGAATTGTGTTAATTGGAAGGTATAATTGTGAAAATGTCAGATGAATCGTCCTGCAATACCTCTTTCTGTGCTTTTCTCTTTCTTCATGTGAAAAAATAAATGGGTATGGATTTTTTTTCTTGCGCAAGGCTTTTTCACCAAATGCTTTCAAGTTATTTTTGTGTTCTCAAAATACAGTTGCCAGGTATCAATGACTTTTAGAGTGAAGGATAACTTACTTTCCAATGAGTATCCAAATTTTTTCTCCAAGATTATAATTATGAATTTCTTATAATATTAGATTGTGATCCTTTGTGTTTTTGTAGTTCTTGAAATTTGAGTTTCTTCAGTTTGTTCTATTATGAGACAACCTTTGAACAACTGCGCGCTCATGCAGGCTAATATCAGATTTGGTGGTTGTAATAGTTTCTGCAGCCATTGGTGGGATTGTCTTTTCTTGTTTGGGACAACCGGTATGTGATTGTTACTATTTCTCGTTGTGACATTTAATGTCCTTTATGCAGTAGATGATTTTCATATTTAAATTATATTTTGGGGATATTAAGCAATTTATTTGACTGGAAATCTTTGTATAATGTTGGATTTCATGTATTTTTCTTAAAACATGTAGGTTATCGTGGGCTATCTTCTTGCAGGCTCCCTTATTGGACCTGGCGGTTTGAAATTTATCAGTGAAATGGTGCAGGTATGTTGTTCTAAGTGACTCACTACCATTCTTACTGGGGAAAACACAAGTCCGTCTAAGTAGGGGTGGGAACTCTTAATTTACATGCAGGTTTTATGAGATTGAGTTCATTTAAATCCAAATTTGAAGATGGTGTTGGATGGGAGGAAGTGTATTAAAAAAAACTTGTCTCATATTGACTAAAGATAAATTCAAAGTAGATTATATAAGTGGGGGGCAACTCTCACCTAACAAGCCAGTTTTGTGGAGTTGATTTAGGCTTAAATCTGAATTCGTAGGGTTCCTGGGCATGTTGAGTTTCTAATCTGATCAGTCTTTATAAAACTTGTGCCTTACTTATTGTAGTGGTGGTTAAAAATCACTTTTGCAGTGTACAATCTTGACCTTCTTCAGATCTAGATTTCTTCATATGTGCACATATCATGATCATCATAAGCTTCCACTACATTAACTTGAAACATCAACTTAAGCTGTTAATTGTTTTTATGTTTTTACTCAGTCATTATGCACCTGATATCTTTATTTTCCTTGTCACTTTTATGCAGGTTGAAACTGTTGCACAATTTGGTGTAGTGTTTCTTCTCTTTGCTTTGGGGCTGGAATTTTCCCTGGCAAAGGTTTGTTATTCTTGTCTTGCAAAAACTTTCTCACTTTCATCCAATTTCTTGCTATAACACTATTCTTACTAAATCTCAAACCATATTTTAAGATTGTAAAGAAATATATTATTATCCTCGTCTAAGGTTTTTGATTTGGACTTGTGTATTACTAAAACTTTTCTGTTTCCATTTTCTTATTTTAAAATTTTTGTGCATGAAGTTAAAAGCTGTGGGGGCTGTTGCTGTTCTTGGAGGACTACTTCAAATTGTCATTTTTATGTTCATGTGTGGCATTCTTTCCATGGTATGGTGCTGACTTGTCTGATTTGTTCTTCACTGGAATTAAGGAGTTACAAGTTTTTTTCAGTAAATGTTATTGTGCATTTTTGTTTGCAGTTATTTGGAGCTTCATTGTCTGAGGGTGTTTTTGTGGGTTCCTTTCTGTCCATGTCATCAACAGCAGTAGTATGTTTTTACCCCATTTCCCAAAAACATACTGTAAATATTTTTATCAGTGGTTTCTAGTTGATTCTAAGCATTGGTCGCTATTTTTTTTTTTTACCTTTTTCCAGGTGGTGAAGTTTTTGGTGGAGCGAAATAGTAGTAATGCTCTTCATGTTCAAATTACAATTGGGACTCTTATTTTTCAGGTATCTTTCTAGTTAGTGTTTTAAATGTTAAGTTCGTTAGCTTTTCATAAGGTAATATGTTCTTAAGTTAGACTTATATTGCATATCAATCTTTCCTCTACCACTTGTTATATATCAGGATTGTGCAGTGGGTTTACTATTTGCTTTGCTCCCAGTTTTGGGTGGTAACAGTGGCCTTTTACAAGGAATAATGTCAATGGGGAGACTGTAAGTCTTTCCATCTACTCTTTCTCACTCTGATTTCATTGTACTTTTTCATAAACTCCCTTTTCGCTTAGTGACCAATAACGACTTCAGTCAATGCGAGCCAATTCGACTGCATAGTGTTGCTAAATATTAATCTTTCTACTTTAATATATACTTCATGCAATTACCTTCGTAAAGTTGTTATCCAAATTAATGTAAGCAAGCTCAAAGATCTTACAATTTAGAAACACGGCTTGTAGTCATTTTTTGAGCTTAAATTACATGAATATTACCAAGATATTTTGGAATTTGTCTTCTAAACTATTTAAAACATACCAATGGGAGACCACAAAAATTCAGTTTTATTGAAAGAGAGTGACCACAAAAATTCAGTTTTATTGAAATATAGGTTTTCTTTCTGGGGAGGTGCAATTTACCTCAAATTCAGCTTATCGTCATCGGGATAGGATCTAATAATCTAACTACTTTGAATTTCAGGCTGCTAGTGTTGTCTTTGTATATCACTGCTACATCCATATTGTCATGGTCATTTGTTCCTCGATTTCTTAAACTGATGATGCGGTTGTCATCTCAGGTTAGGCTATAACATAGTTTATTTACTACTGTCTTGCTAGCACTATTAGCAGCTCATGAATTATTTTTCTTCCTTTCTGCTCGCCAGACTAATGAACTGTATCAGCTAGCTGCTGTTGCTTTCTGCTTGTTATCTGCATGGGTAAGAAAAACAAATGCTGATTGCTGTTACTGATTCCTTATCATTTTGTTGCTTCTTTTATGCATAGGTTGTGCACTCTTTTCGAAACAGTTGTATGATAGACTGGAATGTCATGCATGTTATTTTTGGAATGAAGAATATTGTTTATGCATGTATATATTCCGGGGTGCGGTCCAGGCTTCCTTCTTAAAAAGGGGATTTAGATCCATTATGCAGCCTATTAGTTAAACATTAGCAATAGTAATGGTGATGTACATTTTGCTAAATTTTTATAATATCTTTCCAGTGCAGTGATAAGCTAGGCCTTAGTCTTGAGCTGGGCTCATTTATGGCTGGTGTTATGATTTCCACAACAGACTTCGGTCAACATACTTTGGACCAGGTAATATTCATGACTGATAACTTCTGAATTGTGTCAGACTTATTTTGCTTTGCATACATGAAGTACTTTCTAATAATTATTCATACTCTTTAGTCTACAGATACACTTATCTTTGGATCACTTGGGGTGCACTTCACATAGTCCATTATTTTACCATCTTTTGTCTTGCAAATACCATGTGTTACAACGATTGGTTTTTTCTGTTATCCCAGTTTTGGAACACTGGACATGCCTTACTTCCAAAATGTTTTGGGATGTTTCTTTTCTCCCAAAGTTCTAGGTGCTCAGTTTCAACTTCTGTGTTATCTTTTGTACTCAGCTCATGTTATTTTTAAGGGAGCGGATATCTTTAATATGCGCCACATAAGGCAGCCTTATTGCTTTTGTACTTTCTTTCCCCCACCCTTTGTATACAGACTTTGAAAGATTATTTTTAACCTCCTAGTTGTACTTCTTTTTCTCACTTTTCTGTTTCCTATAAAAATACATACAAATGATGTATTTGGGGATAATTTACTGCTTTTGAATTATGAATTATTCTTTCAGTTATTGATTAAAGTAGAAGTTCTCTTTTGTAGGTGGAACCAATTCGTAACCTATTTGCAGCTCTCTTTCTCTCGAGTATTGGAATGCTTATACACGTGCATTTCCTTTGGAACCATGTGGATATCTTGCTGGCATCTGTTATTCTGGTTGTAGTCGTTAAAACTGCTGTTGTTGCTGTTGTCACCAAGGCCTTTGGTTATAGTCTTAAGACGGCATTTATTGTAAGTTAATAAGTCAGCTTGTTGGAAGATATATTGATTAACTATACACAGTTTCTTATGTCAACACTGAATGGCTGTTTAGGTTGGTATCTCGCTTGCCCAAATAGGTGAATTTGCTTTTGTCCTCCTCAGTCGTGCTTCAAATCTTCACCTAGTTGAGGTTTTTGCTCTCTCTCTTTCTCTCCTAAGGTTCATCCCAAGTTACACTGGAAAAGTACCTCGGGTTTTCCACTATTCTACGATCAACCCAAACAATTTGTAGTTTAATTGAAAACATTATTTACACCTTCATGATACCTTTTCTTGATTGTATTCAGTGATTTATGTAATTTCCCTCTGTTCTATCCTTCTCTCTAGCTGACCAATGATTATAATATTTTAGGGGAAAATGTATCTTCTTCTTCTAGGAACAACGGCTCTCAGTCTGGTAAGTTCATTCACCTAGCTGTGTCATACTTCCTTTGAATTATTTAAACTTATCGTATTGATTGAATACAGGTTACGACTCCACTGTTGTTTAAATTGATACCTGCTGTCATGAATCTGGGTGTTCTCATGCACTGGTTCCCATCTGAGAGTTCAACACAAATTGAGGTGTCTCTCTTTATTTCTCCCTTTTTGATGGCCTCGTATCAGATGATTTTCTCTCAAACAACTAGGGTGCTTCAGAAGCCTTATTTGAGCTGGTTATTAAAAATAAACTACATTTTGAACTTGCATCGAATCATCACTTTACCATTCATCATTGGCTGCAATGTTATTAAAAATAAACTACATTTTGAACTTGCATCGAATCATCACTTTACCATTCATCATTGGCTGCAATGTTTTTTAGGTGGGGTTATGATTCCAAATCAAATAAAGCTTTTTTGGGGGTCAACATTACTAGTTCAATATGATATTTTTTCAATCACAGATCATATCACTAACTTGAAAGGTTAAAATCTTTCTACATATGATTCATAGTTACTGTAAGTTGATTGGGGATGAATGCTTTACTAGATATTTCCTACCATTGCTTCCTTATGTAGTTGTGTGTTTTTGAGACAGTTTTTTCTATTTTTTCTGAAGGTCACTTCTTATGCATTTACTTTCAAGACACATTCTTCATCCTAACTACTGCCATATTCCTGCTAGATTTTTGTTCTCTAGGAGTATTCCATTTCCATCATGATATACATTATCTCTGTTTGGTATTAAATTCAGTATCCTTGGCTCCATCTTTACATCAGTATTGAAAAACCAAGGATCCTCTGCTCATGCTAAAAATCATAGATGATATAACAAACAACGTGACCTGTGTTTTATTGTTATAATAACAGGGGAAAGTATCTGTGAATGAAGCAAGCAGAATGTTATGAGTGTTGAATTATCAGGTAGAGAAAACAGGATTTCCTTACTCTGTTTCTGTTGCAAGTCCATGGTGAGCTTCACATGAAACAGTGAGCATATTCAGTTCTTCCATTGATAGTTATGGAAGATGTTGTGTATATAGGCATATGATTTTTTGTATTCATTGAGCAATGTATATAGGGAATTGTAGGCCAATCTTATTGCTTACGCTAATCCTATCACATCATACGCTGCTTTCCTTATAATACCTTAGCTGCTATCAAATTGCAAAAAAATTCACGCTGTAACTTTCTAAACATTCATTCCACCAACACTCTTCTGTAACACTTAGCCAGCATTTAATGGAGATCTCGATCAATAAATAAATAAATAAATTCTAATTAATTCCATGTTATTTGATGTCATTTTTTGAAACTACTTCCGCGTCAAATCTGGGTAGCCTCTCCAATGTAATTAAGAGTAATTAGAAAATGCATTTTTTTAATATAAATAATTATATTTTTAATCCGTGTAAAAGTAGTATTTTTTTAATTAATAGTGTACAGAGACAAGATCGTTAAATTTGAGACTATGGTTAGCACTGTGAAGGATTCATAAAATTGTAAATTATGAAATTGGTAAATTTTAAAGTATGTGATATATACCTTAATTATGTTTTATTTTAATTGAAATTTATTTCCGAAAATAATTTTAATTTAGATGTGTTTGAATTTTGTTAATTTATTCACCAATCAGTTAAATAAGTGTTGGAGCTGAAAAGAAAGGTGGACTTTATTTGCATTTTTTTAATTAGGTGGTGTTAGCAGCAGACATAATAAGATAAGCTTTTAGTTATGTTAACCTTTAATTAGGTTTGTGTTTTATTTGAATACAATAAACTTTCTAAAAAGGTGAAAGTAGTGTAATAGACAATTTAGAAAAAAAAATGGCAATCCATACTATTTTATGGGTTTTTTTTTTAATTTTTTTAATTTTACTTTGTTATGATAGTATGTAAGATTTGAACTGAAAATATGAAAAATCGTAAAATCTTAATTATACGAGTTAAATAAGAATTTTAATTATAATGATAATAAATGTACCAATTAGGCGTAGATAGAAAGGTTTTGAAAATTAAGAGACTATGAGTCTCTGAATATAAAATCATAATTGTTCCAGACATAAAATAGGAACAAATTATTTTCTTTTCGTGTAAGAAAAATAAAGAAAAGAAAACTTTGCTTTTTAACAGTTTAGGGAAGGAAGTCGAATTGTTTTTTTCTACAGGAAATAAGGGCTAAATTATATCATATAATATTAAATTATCTGAGTTGGTGGAAATTATTTATTATGAAAAAATAACTATTTTGAGTTGGTGTAAATTGATAATATTTATTACTTAAGTTAAAAGTATGTTTGCACTTAAGTGTATGTTTGAGGAATATAAGGTGATTGGGAATGAGATGTTACTATCATATCATCCTTTCTTTCTTTATTTCATGATTTTGGGGAGTGGGCCCCACTATGAACCACCACCGCCAGACGTGCGCCGCGGACGGCGGGTCACTGGCTAATATGGCGCCGGCAGAATCCCCTGCTGATTCCCATTGCAACTCTGGTCTTTTCTTTTTCTTTTTCTTCTCTTTTCTTTTCTTTTCTATAAAAGTTGAATTTTTTGTGTCGCTATTCATATTCATGGTTCACGTCATTAAATTTTAGATTCCACTCTGTTATGTAAGTTTATTAACCATTTCACTGAATATCTTTTCTTCTGTGGTAAAGTAATTGTTACTTTTTAAGCTTAAAATACAATAATATAATATGATCAGGTTTAAATATGTTTTTTTTCTTAACTTTAAGTAAATTTTAGAATTAGTCCATTTTAAAACTTTACATCAATTTAGTTTCTCATATTTTGAAATATGTGAATTTAGTTTTTTTAATCAAATTTTTTTAATAGTTGATTAAAATGACTAAATTCACATATTTCAAAGGATGAAAGACTAAATCGGTCCGAAATTTTGAAATAAAATAATTTCAGAATTCACTGAAAATTAAGAGACTATTAATCTATTAAAAAGTAATCATTGTTCGGGACATGTCAACAAAATTAACCCGTAATTCTTATATAAGACGGTCAAACATAATTTTTTGCATGTCAAATATAAGATAAATCAAGTTGAGACTGGGTTAACCTACGTTACCATCTCTAAAATTATTATATTTACACACATAATGTTTACGAATATGTATAAAAAATAGTTATATTAATTGATATATTTTGTTTATGTTGGCTTTTATTCACTCTTGTAGTGAGAATACCTACAAAGTTATCATGGTTTTAGATAATAATCACAAAATCCATTAAGGTAATGCGATGTTCTAAATTTTCTAAGAACTTTATCACATAAATTAAATCTATCGTAGGGTTATAAAAGAAAAAAAGGTCTAGTACGTTATAATGAGTGCATGTACCACACTATAACAAAATAACAAATGAATATTTTAAAATATTTGTAATAAATAAGGTGTGTACTTCTCGTCACATATAACACAACCAAAAAGTAGATGTGAGCCAAACCTATTAATAATTGAATTCAGTTATATATATATATATATATATATATATATATATATATATATATATATATATATATATATATATATATATAACTGCATAAAATAAAAAAGCTTTCGGTGGTTGGGGAACGTCCTATTTTGCTTCCAATATACCAAGTTTCCTCTATTTATGTGTGTTTTTTTTGATGTGATAACTATCACCACCATTTATTGTTTTAAACTATGAGATAGTTTAAATCAATTAAAGCAGAAAATGATGTTTTTATTTAAATTTGTACTTTTTTTTACTAAACTAGATAATTTTCATTCACTAAATTATTTACATATATATATATATATATTATTTATTTTCCTTTATCCAACAAGAAAAAGAATGGTTATTGCAGCTGTGGTATTTATTTATTGTTAACCTCGTGTCTGTGGTAACATATTCACGTGATCTAATCCGCCATAATAATTCCCCGGAAAAACAACGTTGGAAAAACTTGCTACTTCAATGAAATCACACTTTCTACTTCCCTTCAAAATCAACAAAACCATGTCACAATACAAAATTCATTTTTTTTCAAAATTAATTTTTTAGCTCCAAATATTATAATTTCAAATAATAACCTTGTTTCGGATTCGCCCACGAGAAAAGTGAGTCCCAATTTTTTATTTTTTAAAAGTAATTTTTGTTTGAAAACAAGTTTTTGATCTATAAAATCTGAAATTTTTTTTTAAATGGAGTAAGTTTGGTACGAGTGGTGTGATGTTTTTCATAAAAGGAGCAAGTTTTTGGTAACATATGTTGAGAAGAGACGGCTGAAATTTCTTTTATAGTAGAATGATGTTTTCTTTTCAGGGAAATTTATTCGGAGAGATTATAAAAGTTTTGTCCGATCTATAATAATATATAGAAATATTTTTATATTTCATTATTCTAATTTTATCTTTAATTATTATTTTATAAATAATTTATTTTAATTATTATTCTAAAAAATTCTTTTATTTTTAATATTTATTTTTAATTTTTTTATATATTTTATTTTTCTAATTTTATATTTAAAAATAATTTTATATATTATTTTTAATTATATATTTTTTATTAAAAATATATTTAACTTAATTTTTTAAAAAATTAAAAAATGTAAACACACAAACATAACACACCTTTATTTTCGCTAATTTATATAAAGAATTAACCTTAACTTAAATTTTTTAAATAATAAATTTATTCAATAAAATTTTTAAAAGTGTCAAAATCTTGACATAGACATGTATAAAAGTTTTGGGATACCAAATACATAAAATATATTAGAATTGAAAATAAAAATAAAATTAGTTTAAATTATACATAAAAATTTATATTAATATAAAAAAATTGGGGAGCCAAGCACCGGGAGATCTTTATGGTGACAAAGGGCCATGCCTCCAAATTGCTTTTACATCTATATAATTTAATATATAATTTTAAATATATTTTTTTAAAATATAATATTTTTATTATATTTAATGTATTTGATATTTTAAAAAGTTTTTATAAATTTATATTTATATATAAAGAAAAAGTTGTTTTCTTGTCCACATTTATATTTTAATTTTATTTTTTAAATACTTTTAAAATAAACTTTTATTAATATTATCTTTTAGATGATCATTCGTTTAATTTAATATTTTTTATTTGACTAATTTTTAAACTTAATAATTATAAATAAAAATTAATTTATTATTATTAATTTTATAATTATAATAATATTATTAATTATAATTTTATTATTTTTTATTATCATAAAAAAATAAACACAATGTTTTTATCAGTATATATAAAAATTTTGAAATTATTTTTTGTTTCTATTTTGGTTCAAAAATATCAAGTTAGTCATTCAGTTTTTTTTTAATCTTATTTTGGTATTGATTTTTGAATTTTTGAAAAAAATGATGAAATTTAGTTTTTTTCGTTAAATTTTTTGAATTAGATCAAGGTTTTTTCATCAAAATAGTATTTCTAAATAATGATGGTTTGCTTTGTTGGTCTAATTGACACAATCATAATTTTCATGAGAAATCTTTGCTCCATTTTAAGAAATTTAGTGAAAAGAATCAAATTACATCAATTTTTAAATCCAGACTAAATTAAGACAAAAAAAAAAAAAAACAAAAGGAAAAAAATGTTATT
>Ga0214542_1005206_pt1 | contig 24989 bp, 11 predicted proteins | sample CNSS1metaG_FD_160096 | JGI IMG/M metagenome (GOLD analysis project Ga0214542, IMG submission 160096) | Root nodule microbial communities from cowpea collected in UCLA plant growth center, Los Angeles, California, USA - CNSS1 | ecosystem: Host-associated > Plants > Roots > Nodule | place: USA...
TATATATATATATATATATATTATATTTAAAATTAAATGGCATCAATCATCCCTTTAAGGGTTATTGGCTGATTTGTGGACTCTAGCTCTTTATGCTTTCTTAGCAAGAAATATGTAGGACCCTCTTGTCACTTTAAGTCCTGCCTGTTTGGCTGTAATTAAATTGATGCAAATTTGTTTAACCGAGTTTCTAGTCTATGTTCAATGACTTTAGTATACAACTATTTTTGATTTCCATATTATTATCATAGCAAGAAAAATAGTTTGTCTATGGTCTTATATTTTGCCATCAAACTCTAGGTTTTCACATGTCATGCATTTGTGCTGGTTTGCTGAAAAATGATTGTTTTCTTTTGAATATATTGCACCATAATTATGTTTTAGTCGTTGTTTCTCACTTGCTCTTTTATACCATTTTTCTGGAAATATTCTGACTGCATTGTTGACATTTGGGCTACGCATTATAATGCCTTGACTTGATTAATTGTCAGTTATCAATAGTTAGGCAGAAGCAAATAAAATGCCTATTGAAGTAGCTAATGTGTTACTATATTTTCCAATTTGTATTATGGACTGCAAGTGTTGTGATCATTTTACAATTTATTTGTCTTAAACTGATGTTTCTTATATATATCAAAATTTTGTTTCTTTTTTATCAACACTAATAGAAACATGTTATCCTGTGCAGATATATTACTAGATGATTTCTTAGTTGCTGAAAATTCACCATTGCAGTCTGACATTAATTCTGCTGAGAGAGCTTCATCTGTTACAACCTCCAAACCAAGTCAATCTAACTTAAATTATAATGTAACGACCGCGAAGTTGGATGGTGGATCAGACATTCTTTCATCTAGTGGCTCCGGGTATATCATTTGTTGCTTCCTTCTTTAGAAGCTCGACACTTGTACTTCACTGTCTTTATGCTCAGACTATTTCAGTTTTATGACAACTTGATATGTGTTCATTTTATCAGCATGGACAGGAATTCCTTGGAGAAACTTAGGGAAGCATCAGCTGCTGAAGCTGAGGCGGCGACTGCTGTATGGCAAGCTGTGCAGGCCATATCCAGTAGTCCTGCTGAAGAAACATCTGCGTCAGATGAGAACTCACAAGCTGCCGAAACTGTTTCAGATGGAAGTGACACAGAGGGAGATGTTCGCCTTCATCCTAGAGCTGTATGTGCTTGGAATCCTTGTTTAAATCTGATAATGTTCCTCTCAAGCATGCAAAATCATGTACGTTTGTTACAGGTTGTAGTTGCCAAGGAGGCTGTTGGTAACCTGGGTGGAATGGTGAGGCAATTATCGCTAGATCAATTTGAAAATGAAAGCAGACGCATGATTCCCATAAATAATGATTTGCCATATCCTACAAAGAAGTTCACCAGGCAGAAATCTCCTCAGGGATTACATAAAAAGGTAAGAATTATTTGATTTTTTATTCTGCTTTGTTTATATTATCAGTGCTTGACATAAATTGCCTATTGTCTACCCACTTAATTACCATATTGCTATATTAGACAATCTCTTATTATCACCGATAAAAAAAATAAAAAAAGGACAATTTCTTATTTCCGCTGTCTTCTTGCCAGATAATTTCAACTCTGCTTAGGCCTCGCAACTGGAAAGCTCCTGCTAACAGGCGGTTTTTCTTGGATTCTTATGAAGTGGGTGAACTTTGCTATGCTGCCGAGCAAATATTTATGCATGAACCAACTGTTCTTCAGCTTAAAGCTCCTGTTAAAGTATTTGGTGATCTTCATGGTCAGTTTGGTGATTTGATGCGGCTATTTGATGAATATGGATTTCCTTCTACTGCAGGAGACATCACGTAAGTTTGTTACAAATATACATGGTAGATTGACATTGCTCATGTATCAAAATAGCAAAGTATATATACAGTATAAACCAACTCTCTGGCCCACTTCCTGTGATATCTATCATGAAATCCCTGATCTTATTACTTTGCAGTCATTGAAACTTAGCCCCATCATTCTGATAATGAACTAGCTTATTGTGAAGGTCAACCATCCATATTAAGTTTTAAAATAATGGATTGTGGTTGGCAAGCACATCACCACATTCTTTTTTAAGAGTATTTGTTATTGTGTGTAAATTATTTTTGAAGTTTATATGTTAGTTACAGTTGTGGTATTGAGGGATAATATTCTGCACTTTTATCGGTGGTTAATTCTTTTGAATTCAGTTTAAGACAAATTAACTCTTAAAAACATACCCTGTGTGTTGGTAAGGTTGCTTTTTGTTATGTGGAGGTCATGGTTTCAAATCTTGGTACAATTTATCTGCTTATTGGGATAAGATTGTTGACATTTATTCTCCCGTGGCCCCACTCATTAAGTGGGAGCCTTGAACTTTGGGCTGTCTTTCTTTGCTTGTGGATTTTTTTTCTTCTTAATAGTTTGTTGTATTTACTTTTACTCTGCACTGTTTAAGTCCAAAAACCATGTTCAGACATGTATACTTTCAATTTGTTGTGATTTGAAGTAAAATGTGCCAACTGATGGTTGGGAGTTAAAATGTGCTCAAAAGAATAGGTTAATCTGGCACCTTCTCTGTTTTGGTTTTGTTCTGTGTTAATAATACATTTCTTTTAGTGAATACCCAAGTTAGATTTTTTCAAAGACATTTTTCTCATGCTATGCTTTTTCGTACAAATATTTTGGAATTAGCTAACCAGTGCGAGGTTTCAGTTATATTGACTACCTGTTTTTGGGGGATTACGTTGATCGAGGACAACACAGCTTGGAAACCATTACCTTACTACTTGCTCTCAAGGCAGGCTACCATTTAATTTTACATTGTCTTGTATTATTGTATTTTCTTTCTTTGTGTTTGTATTTGACTACTGACGTTCTTCTTATTATGTAGATTGAATATCCAGAGAATGTTCACTTGATACGAGGAAATCACGAAGCTGCTGACATAAATGCATTATTTGGTTTTCGTATTGAGTGCATTGAAAGAATGGTAGAGACATAAACAACTTGTATTCATTCAACCTTTTGATTTAACTCTGCAACTAACTACGTTCTTGCAGGGTGAAAATGATGGTATATGGGCATGGACACGATTCAATCAACTTTTTAATTATCTTCCGTTAGCAGCTCTTATTGAAAAGAAAATTATCTGTATGCACGGTGGCATTGGAAGGTCTATCAATTCAGTAGAACAAATAGAGAAGCTTGAAAGACCCATAACAATGGACGCAGGATCTATTATTTTAATGGACCTTCTATGGTACCTCTTTGTTTATCCATCTATTTTTGTCATTTGGCTTCTTGTTATTATATTTGCAACTCCCCTCCCAATCTTATCATTGAGTGTGATCCTTAATGCAACAGTAAGGGAACGTTTACCCTCCCTCAACCCCTCTTGTTGGGCGTGATGTGCCTTGGGTCACCTTTTTCTGTTCCGTTTTTGTTACAATTTCTATGGGTTTGTGTAGGTCTGATCCCACAGAAAATGACAGTGTAGAGGGTTTGAGACCAAATGCCAGAGGCCCAGGGCTTGTCACTTTTGGTGTAAGTATATATATGTTATCTTTCATTGTAAATGGACCTTTCTATTGGTCAATTTTCGAATCTCACCTCCCTTAGGTTATGATATATGAACATGTATCCTCATGTTTACAGCTAAGATTACAAACTACTGTATGAATGGTGTGGTCCTAGTTGATGATTTATCTTGTTATTATGCATGTCATCCACATTCCGTGTTGGAAGAACCATTGTTTCATCTTCCCTTCCCCCCTCCCCATTTATATCTGTCAAAAATCAATAAACAGAAGCTCTGTTGTATTTTGAGCGTTATTCTTTTGAATTTCAATTTCCACCATTTGATTACCTAGCCCTAGGGCCTATTGATTTGTTGCATCTCTGGAAACTAATTATAATATTACTTTCCATTTATATTAGTAATTAAGACACCATTTGATATGCAAAAGTATTATGAATTATTAGCTATTGTTTTGGATCCAATTCAAAAATCATATTTTTTCACAAAGGAATATCATGCAATGGTGGGTATGCCTCAAAGTTCTTGCTATTTAAATGGGAAGCTGACCTATTGCTTTTCTTATTTTATGCAGCCTGATCGCGTCACAGACTTCTGTAAGAAAAATAAATTACAGCTCATTATAAGGGCCCATGAGTGCGTCATGGATGGTTTTGAACGATTTGCCCAGGGACAACTAATCACCCTTTTTTCTGCTACTAACTATTGTGGTAAGTATAATTTCTCAGGTGCTTTCTAGTTTGCATCTTACAGCATTTCTATCTTAATGATGTGTGTTGTTTAGGAACTGCAAACAATGCGGGAGCTATACTGGTAGTTGGCAGGGGTTTGGTTGTGGTTCCAAAATTAATTCATCCTTTACCACCTCCCCTTCAGTCTCCTGAAACTTCTCCTGAGCGTGGTATGGATGAGACATGGATGCAGGTGAGCCCCTTTATGCAGTAATTTTCTGAGTCCAGATTCTCTGCTGAATTTGTTGGTATTATCCTCTGCTGAACATTAAAAATACATTGATGTTGATACTTAAAAATGTTTTAATATATTTTAAAATTTCAGAATCGGCGTTCTTCAGTGTATTTTGAAAACAAACACAGCAGAAGACCAATACATAAAATCCAGTAGAGAATCTATTTTTTTTTTTCTCTCCAAAATTATATTTAAAATTTACTGAACTGGACTTGTTATAATTGCTTTTGTCAGGAGCTTAATATTCAGAGGCCACCAACTCCTACTCGGGGTAGACCTCAACCAGACCTTGACCGTGGTTCACTAGCATATATATGAGACACAGTTCAGGACATGAAATAAATAGTGCACATTGGGGATTTCTCATTATCGCTTGATATCCTGCCACCAAATTTTCTGATATGTATACTTGCCGTTGTTGACTGAATACATAGTTTGTACTGTATTTCTTCTGTAGTTGCAGAAAAGCAAACTCTCATTAGCATGCAAATAGCTTGAGAGAGTGCATTATTTTATGTTAGCCAATTAGAGAATGATTGTGTTGTGGAGATTGGGTTTATAAGGCTTGGGACATGGATAAAGTGGAAGAGATGTTAGTGTCAGCTCCCCTTCAACATGGGATGTATGACTTAGTGAGGGAATACCGTTGATTAGTACATATTGTATCATATAGAAATATTTTTTCCTCTTTATATAAATGTTCATAACCTTTGGATCAATCGTTTCTCAAGTCTCTGAATATTTAGTATTTCACATGCTTCAAAGGGGATGCTTCAGATGTTTATAAAAGTATCCCCGGTCTAAAAACTAAAAGGGAAAGGCCTCCACAAAAAATAAAAAGGCAATATTCCTTTCAAAAAGAGAAGTTTCTTCTTGCACCTCCATTTTGTTTCAACATTCTCATGTAATTTTTGCTTTCATTTTATACTTTTTCTGAAAATTATTAACTTTCGAATTATATAATTTGGAAGTCAAAATTTATTTTCAGTAAGTAAAGCATGACTAATTTTGGTACAATGTAAAAATTATTTTTTATTTTTAGATTGTGTAATCTGAAAGTTTGTTTTAAAAAAAAGTTTTTAAATTATACAAACCGGAAGGGTTAAACTGAAATTTTATTTATATGGGGGTGTAGGAAGAATATATGGAGGTGCAAAACCAAGCTGCCTCTACAAGATTCAAGATTGTCCTCTTCATCTTATGTGTTTGGACTTACATGTAGGTGCATGTTTTCACCTGAAGGGCTATTGTTTCCTGTATTTCTTGTAGCACCCCCTAGTTTTAGAAATATCATTTATATATTTAATAAAATAAATAAAAATGATGTTTCTCATTTTTTTCAATTTAAGTTTCAGATTGTAAATGTGTAAATCTTTCTAATTATGCATTTTGGAACAAATATATATATATATATATATATATATATATATATATATATATATATATATATATATATATATATATATATATATATATATATATATTATTTTTATATTCTAAATTATATTTGAATGTATTTTAAATTTTACAATCCGAAATGTAATGTAAACTTTGTATCTTTTATTATACAATTCGGAATAATATAAAATTTTATCTTTTGATTTATGCAATCTCAAATTTATTATAAAATTTATATTACAGATTATATAATTCATAACACTACATAACATTTTTTTCTTCTCTAGTCTCCTGTCAACCTTTTCGCATTTTAGTTCCACCACGTCTCTAGTTTATCAAATGCCGTTATTCATAAATCTCTTTTCTTCCATCATTGCTCCATCTCTTGAGCTTTAACTGTTCATGCAAGTTTGCTCAAGAAGTGTATTACTGGGTTTTTTTATCGTATTGGTGCAATTCCATTACGATATTATAAAAGTGGTGCAAATTTTGAAATTTTTTTATTAAAGAGAAGTCGTGGGAAATTGGAATAACTTCATTATAAAAAAGTCATATTAGTCAAAGTAATTTCATTTAAAATGAGTTGAAGTCGTGCAAAAACAAAAAAAATTTCATGTAAAAATGGAAATTGTCATATAACAAGACGACTTTAATTAAGTTTCCTAAACAAAGTCGTACCATCATGGCAAGACTTTCGTAAAGATTGCAAAAATAAAGAAGCCATATCATTGTTTAACTAATTTTTATGTTCTTTTTTATTTTACTTTTTTTTTTCTAATATAAAAAGTGTTATAGATTAATACTTTTCCTTTTTGGGTTTTCTTCATATAATTTCATAATTGCTTCATCTGCACATAAAAGTCGTTAGGTAAAGATATGACTTCTTCAATTTTACGATCATCTCTGAAGTTGTGTCATAATGGCACAACTTTACTTAGGAAACTTAATTAAAGTCGTTTGATTATAAAAAATTTTATTTTTGTAAGAAAATTTCTTTGATTTGGTAAGACTTCAACTTATTTTAAGTTAAGTCGTCTTTGACCGATATGACTTTTTTACAATGAAATCGTCTCAATTTTCCACGATTTACACTTGATCAATTTTTTTTTTCAAATTTTACACCACTTTTATAATATCAAAATAGAATTGTACCAATATATTCCAAAAATCGCATTCTTGAGTAGAAGAGAAGAAGGAGAATGAAGGGTAAGACATAAAATGATGCTTTTGATTGATTATTATGCGAAATACAACTTTTTAATTATTCTTTATTGATCAAAATCATACATCTATTACACTATTACTTTCAATATTAAATTCATACTAATAACATTAATTTAAATTTCTAAATTTCATTACCAAAATTTTTTCTAACAATTGATTAATTTAATAAATGAACTTATTTAGGAAACATTTTAACATTCATGTTTAAAATTTTAAGATTGAATTGAAATTTTATGTTTAAATATTGGTTAAATCATTCCAAAGGTTCCCATTTTTGTAACAAGATTTTAAGTAGGTTCCCTTATTTTTATTTGACTCAATTGGGTTTCTATTTTGAAAAATACGTTGCAATTAGGTCCTTTCGTTAGTAGTACACTAACCGTGTTAACTATGTGCACATGTCAGCACGTGTTTTTTTTTTATTTTCTTTAATTATTTATTTTTTTATAATTTTAAAACATAAATAAAAATTGCCACGTGTCAATCTGACGCTGTGCCACGTGACACCGATAATGTAATGTAGCAGTGACAATGTCATATGTCACTATTGGATGTGAAAAGTTTCAATGTAATGCTTATATTTGTTATTGTGTCTCAATTTGGTCATTATTTTTTTAAACTGAATTAATTTCATCTCTATACCAAATTTAATTTTTATATAAATTTTACAATGGTATTTTTATTATAATTGAAATTTTTAACAAAATTAAGTTTATTTAAATGTATATTTTGCATTGAATTTTATTTAAATTTTGTTTTAAATATTTATATATCTATAATTTATAGATAAATGTTAGAGTTGGTTTAAAAATAAAAAATTTATAAATTTAATTGTAAAAATTTAAAATAATTTTATAACAATTTAAAATAAATATATTTATTTAAATTTTACAATTTAATTTATAAAGTTGTTATTTTTAAACCAACTCCAACATTTATCTATAAATTATTGATATATAAATATTTGAAACAATATTTAATAAAGTTCAATGTAAAATTAAAACTTAATCTTGTTATAAATATCATGGTGACATTTAAATAAAATTCAATGCAAAATACACATTTAAATAAACTTAATTTTATTAAAAATATCACTTATAATAAAAATACCATTGTAAAATTTATATAAAAATTAAATTTGGTATAGGGACTGAAATTGATTAATTTTTAAAAAAGTTGAGACCAAATTGAGACAAAATAACAAATACAATGACTACATCTGAGACTTTTTCACATTCAATAGTGACATGAGCACTGTCACTACCACATTACACTGTCATTACCACGTGACACAACGTCAAATTGACACATGACAATTTTTATTTTTAAAAATTATAAAAATAAAATTAAAAAAATAAAAAAAACACGTGCTGACACGTGATACATAATTAACACCGTTAATATACTACTAACAGAAAGAACCTAATTACAACATATTTTTCAAAATAAAAATCTAATTTAGTCAAATAAAAAGAATGAAACCTACTTAATATTTCGTTACAAAAATGGGAGTGCCTAAAATAATTTAATCTTAAATGTTTATCATCGCCGTTGATTGTCTTTTCTTCGTGTGCTTTGATTTGGGATGATTCTCTTATTTTATTTTATCTTTTTCTTTTGAATATCGATTATTGTCAATGAATTTTTGTTTAGAAATTTTTAGGAAATCATCTTTAACAAATCTCTTCATTTGGGTATTAAGCTCTTTCTTCCGATAGTTGTCGGCTGCAGGAATTTCTTCTTTCTTTCCCTTATTTATTTTTTTATTGCAATTGTCTTCATTCATGTATTTCTATGTTTTTCTTGAAGACATTACTAATTTTGAGTGTGAGAGAATGCGTTTTCTAGTTTTGTTTCAGGATTTTGTATTTTATATTACTTCATTAAGATTAAAAGAAAAGAACAACATTAACAAAAAAATGTAAAAAATTTAGTATTCTCATTCTCCCAAAAACTCACCAAAAATTACACACAATATAAGTTACGGAAAAATAAAATTATTTAATCAATTAATGAATCATCAAGTATTCTAATTTTATTAAAGTTATGTTTGCTTGAGAAGATACCACTGAACAGATGTATTTAGAGAGACAAATGCATACATCAATTAGTATTCACTTCAAGAGATTTGCAAAAAACATAATTGACATGATGTAACGAATTTTTATTATTTTCTTTTAATCACTTAGCATGATTGAAAGGTACAATGACTAATTTCAATTTTCATAGATAAAAAAACATATTTAGTCTTAATAATGAAATACGTGATGTGTTTATCCTAGTAATTTTAAAATAAATAATAATAATTATTATAACTCAACTATATTTTGTATTAATTTCAATAATATTCATTAATCCAAATTGAATATTAACAATTATAAATAATAGCCACTATTTTGTTAAAAATAACTTTTATCATTATAAACTATACATATAATTGTTAATCAAATTTATTAAATTATTTTGCATAATGGAGTAGGAGATAAGGGAGAGAAATTGGTGAACCTTTTGACTGTTTACAATAATAAACTAGTTTAATCGAATAAAAAAATTAGACAAAGGATTTATTAAAAATTCGTGTAACAAAGGGTTTGATTTATAAATAATTAGTGTGTATGTATTATATTAAAATTTTAGTTTATAAATAATTAGTGTTTGTATTATATTATATTATATGATATAATGATAAAATTGTTTTGGTTTTGGTGGTTTGAAACAAAAAGACGTGTATGACTCAGTCTTAAACCCTAAACCCGAGTTGGCTGCGAGGTGGAAGAATGGAGGAAGGAAAAGTTGAGAGGAGGTTCCCAGTGAAGCCGAAGCTGAAATCGAAAGCGAGAAATCCAAAGCAAACCTCTGAATCCAAGTATTGGTCTTCCTTCAAGACACGCCAAATCCCTGACCTCATCTCCGTTCCTTCCCTCACCTTCTCTCCCACACATCCTCACTCCTTCGCCGCCGCCCACTCCGCCACCCTCACGCTCTTCAGCTCCCAAACCCTCTCCCCCACCGCTAAGATCTCCTCCTTCTCCGACGCCGTCTCCTGCGCTTCCTTCCGCTCTGACGCCCTTCTCCTCGCCGCCTCCGACCTTTCCGGCCTCGTCCAGGTCTTTGATGTCAAGTCCCGCACCCCCCTCCGCCGCCTCCGCTCCCACACCCGCCCCGTCCGCTTCGTGCACTTCCCTGTCCTCGACAAGCTCCACCTCATCTCCGCCGGGGATGACGCCCTTGTCAAGTTCTGGGACGTTGCCGAGGAGACTTCCGTTGCAGAATTCACCGGCCACAAGGACTATGTCCGGTGCGGAGACTCCTCCCCTGTTAACTCTGATGTCTTTATTACCGGTTCCTATGACCACGTCGTCAAGCTCTGGGATGTTAGGGTTAGGGATTCTAAGTCGTCGGTGCAGGTCAACCACGGAGCGCCCGTGGAGGATGCTGTTTTTCTGCCGTCCGGAGGGATAGTTGCGACGGCGGGTGGGAATTCCGTTAAGCTGTGGGACTTGGTAGGTGGTGGGAGGCTTTTGTTCTCCATGGAGAGTCACAACAAGACGGTGACTTCGTTATGTGTTGGTAGAATTGGGAATGATTTTGGAGAGGAATCGAATCAGTTTAGGATTATGAGTGTGGGATTGGATGGCTACTTGAAGGTGTTTGATTATGGATCGTTCAAGGTTACCCATTCTATGAGGTTTCCTGCGCCTCTTTTGTCTGTTGGTTTCTCGCCGGATTGTTCTACGCGAGTCATTGGGACCTCCAATGGGGTGATCTATGCTAGCAAGAGGAAAGTGAAGGAGAGGGAACAGGAAAAGGAGATTGAGTCCAGTTCGTTTTGGAGAGTTGCGCCGGTGGAGCGCACCGAGAAGAGTGTGTTGAGGCCTTCACATTTTAGGTATTTCCACAGAGGGCAGGGAGAGAAACCGTCTGCAGGGGATTACTTGGTTATGAAGCCCAAGAAGGTGAAGTTGGCTGAGCATGACAAATTGTTGAATAAGTTTGAGCACGCTGAGGCTCTGGTGTCTGTGTTGGAGAGTAAGAACCCCGAGAATGTGTTGGCTGTGATGGAGGAATTGGTGGCTAGAAAGAAGTTGCTCAAGTGTGTCTCCAACTTGGGTGTGGAGAAGCTGGAACTCCTCATGGTGTTCTTGCATAAGTATTGTACCATGCCTAGATATTCCAGTTTGCTGATGGGATTGTCTAAGAAAGTTCTTGAAATGAGGGCGGATGATATTATAGCTTCTCAAGCCCTCAAGAGTCATGTGAGAAATCTCAAGAGGTCTGTTGATGAGGAGATTCGGGTGCAACAGTCATTGCAAGAGATACAGGGTATAATTTCTCCTTTGTTGAAGATTGCTGGAAGATGAAATTTTGGGTTTCTCATCTATGAGCTGATTTTGTTAGTCTATCTTTTTTTTTTATTTAAGAATGTATTCTTTATTCCGGAAATTTTGTTCAAGCAATGTCAGGTTCTCTAGAATTTTGTTGGTAAATTTGATCCTTGGAAAGCATCAGGAAATGTTTTAATTGTTGCCAGCTGTGTTGAAGGGATTCAACATGCATTTCCATCTATCATCTAATTTATATAATTTTGTTTGGTATGATGGTCCTCGGAACATGCGTATCTTCTAGTAGGCTGTGTATTGTGCATAATATTGCTGTGTTTCTCATATCTCTATTCTTCCTTGAGCAAAAAGGTATAGGATCCCAGAATTGGATTGAGTGCTATTAAATTAGAGCTCTTTTGTGCTGGTATCCAAATTTTCTAGCAGCCTACTGTTAGATAAATATGTAACATGCTATTGTATTAAATCATTGAACCTTGAACTGCGGTGGTTACAGTACATCGAATTTGTTAACTATTTACTAAATTTGGCCAAATGAGTCGTGAAAATGCTTCTTTGCTATGCTCCTTAAGTTTGCAAGCATTACTCCTTTCTTAAAAGGGTTGCTCATATGCATATGAATGTTTAGATAGACTTAATAAGGCAAGTTGGTAATGAACTCATGGTGATTTTATTTAATCATTAAGTTGACAGTACAAATTTATTTTATATATTCAATTAGAAGTCAGATAAGTTTTCAAGCTAGGTGGATCAATGATTTAGCTATAAATAATGTACATGGATTGATCCAATGATTTAGCAATTATCATAGTCAACTCAAATTAAACTTTAAAGCATGGAAAATACTGCAAGGGATGTTTTAAAGCTTTACATTGAGAATCTAAGCCTTCGGGCTTACGAGTTTCTGGCTTCAATAGTGTCTAGTATTTACTTCTCTGCTGTGCCTGAGTGATGATAGGAGGATTTCTGAAGGAATATTTGAATGCTGATGCTGCAATAGCTATAGAACTACACACTGTTGGCTGTTACTTCCCTTGTTTGATCTCTAGGTCTTATCTTCTTTGGAAGCTATTGCCCTCCAGCATTATATCGTAGATACAAACCTGAATTTGTGGTTGAAAGCTCAAGTCTATGTGGTCATCTTTTTGTGTCTAATTGGAGGGGATATCTGAAGCTGGGTTCTATTTCTTGCTATATAATGTTAGCGTTAATTAGTAATTATTTTCTAGCTTTCAGATTTGCTGAGTTAGGTAATGAGTTCTTACAGTTGATTTTGGTACTTTATTATTCTGTTTGTGTTATTGATTTTAACAAAGCTACTGGCTTAATGACCACAGACCCTGATTACAAGCCAGGCAAAGGAAATTGAAACCATTTAAACATAAAGTAATACTATACAGCCCATGCAAAAGAATATTTGTTATCCCATAGCTATTCATATATTATCTTTTGAAATATTGATTTTGGTTGGTATTTGCCATGCAAATTTTTACGCTTGAACCAACCATTGTTCAGCTGAAAGCTCCTGTCTAAAGTATTTGGTGATCTTCTGGGTCAGTGGTGATTTGATGTACATGGATTTCCTTCTTCTGCAGGAGACATAACGTAAGTCTGTTACATGTATGCATTTGTAGATTAACATTGCCCATATATCAAAATGGCTTATGTTTAGCATATCGATTAACTCTTCTCTGCCCCCGTTTTAATGTGATGTCTTATATCGTATAATCCTCTATCTTTTTATTTTTTGCTGTCATTAGAACTTAGTTCCATCTCTCTCATCATGAACTAACATGGTGTGGAATATCAACATCCATATTCTTAAACTGTTAAATAATAGTTTCTCCTTTGCCAGAAGATCAGCAAATTTGTTTTTAGGAGTATATGTTAGTATAACATTATGAAGTTCATATGTTTGCTACGGTTGAGGTCTCGAGGGATATTATTCTGCACTTGGCAATGATAGTTCATTATTTTGAATTCAGTCTAAGTGTGCTCTTAAAAATATACCTTTCCGATGTACCCTTGGTAAGGTTGCTGCTTAGTGATCCAGAGGTTTACAGATTTAAATCTTGGTGACAGTTCTCTGCTTGCTGGGGGTAAGATTGCTTACATTTATTTTCCCTTGACGCCACTAACTGGGAGTCTCAAGCTTTTGGGGTGCTTGCCTTTGTTTGTCGATTTAACATTTTGTGAATGGTTTGTTGTATTTAATTACCCTTACAATTTGTCTGTTGTTTTCCCATGAAAAACCATGTCTAGAAATGTTTATCTACAACTTTGTTGCAATTTGAAGCAAAATGTACTGATGGTTGGAGTTAATATGTCCCCGTGTGTTCTTTAACAAGACTGGTTAATCTTACACGGAGTAGGATCCTCTCCAATTAGTCTCAACCCTCACTTAGTCTTTATATTTAATAATTCTAGTTTTAATACATATAGCTAGAGCATTGATGAATGTGAGATTTTAAAACTGGACACTATTCAGTTTTTTTGGGGATCCATCTTACACTTGGTCTGTTTTGTTCTTGTTCTGTGTAAATAATACATTTACTCTAGTAAACCCGAGTGATATTTTCCTAAAGCATTTTTCTCGTGTTATGTTCTTTCATAGGCGGGAACATTTTGGAATTAGGTATTGCGTTTAATGTTTCATGTATATCTGATCCTGGTTTGGGAGATTATGTTGGAAAACAGCACAGCTTGGACATCATTACTTGCTACTTGCTCTTTCAAGTGTTAAGGCAGCCTACTGTTTAATTTTGATATTATTTGTCTGACATTCTTGTGTCTATGTAATTTGAATATCCTGAAAATGCTCACTTTATACGTGGAAACGACCGAGCTATTGGCATAAATACACATTCAAATTTTGTATCGAGTGCAGTGAAAGAATGTGGATGCTGAAACATAGAATTGATTCAGTTTTTGGATTCAAATATGCTATAATGTTATTGTAGGGTGAATATAGGCATGGACACGACTGAATCAACTTTGTGACCCTCTTACCCAGCTGTTCCTATTGATTTTTTTATCTCTATCCATTCAGTAGAACAAATAAGAATCTTGAAGGACTTTTATGGTACCTCCTTTTTGTTTATCTAATTATTTTTGTTATGCAGCTTCCTGTTTTATTTGAGGCTTAGTTTTTAAGTTTTCATGTTAGATCACTTAATGTCCTCTGAACGTTAGCAAGCAAGTGAAATGGCGAAGTAAAATCAAGTCCGCAAATGCTTTTGTGAACAAACTTTTTGAATTAAAAACAGACGCTTTATGGTGTGTTGTTTGTTTTCACGTTTCAGAACCCCAACACTTATTCATATAAAGTCACACCAAACATTTGATATTTTTCTTTTAAAGCAATATTACAATATAATCACGTTGGTTGATTTTAAGGGATCACGTTGGTTGATTTTAAAGCAATGTTACAATATTTTTCAGTTCAACGAGACTTTTTCGTATAATTCAAAGAAACTTTTTGTTTTTTAACTGCGATCTAAACACACTATTAGTCTTCATGTCCGTGAAATCATATGCATATTTGGCGTTGGATAAACATTTGTTGATATGACCATTGAGTAATAATATAAATGAAACTATTTGTATAAATACTAGAAATTTATAACAATCTGAATATTATATTAATCAATAATTTCATATTTTTTTCTCTCTTATTTAGATTTTTAATTTTATTCAAAATTAAAAATATTTACGTACAATCACAATATTGGCTAAAATGACAAAAATGTTAAATACAGTATGACACTAGTTGGACAAGTTTTTCTATAAGTGTTCTTATAGGAAGAAAATAAGAAGAATTTCTTTATAAATTATAGGTTTAATTATTCTTTTAGTCTCTCATTTTGTTTAAATATCAAATTGGTCTCCAGTTTTTTCAAGTCTCAATTTGGTCCCGATTTTTAAAAAATTGATATAAATTGGTCTTTTCGTTAAATATTTTTAAACGAATCATGGATTTTTCATCAAAATTAAAGTTGTTAATAACGGTAATTTGTTTTATTAATGTAATTAACATAATCATAGTGCCAATTTTGATAAAAAAATATTGATTCTCTTTTTACCAAAATTACCAAATTGTATCAAATTTTTAAAAATCAAGATCATATTAAAATTTAAAAAAATTATAGGACTAATTTGACACTTTTGACCAAAATAAAGAACTAAAAGAACAATAAACCTAAATTATAATTAATAACTTGTGTACATATTAAGAATCATAATTTAGAGAAACGATATGAAAAAAATTCTACAAAATAACTTGTATATAAACTAATTTTAGTCTATGATTTTTTTTCTCGTTCATAATGATATTTATAAAAAATAAGTCTATATCTAATACAAACTTTAAAATTATTATACATAATAGATCTTTTTTAAATATCTTTTATTTGAGTTTTTATTATTTGAAATTGATTTTTCCCGTAATTAAAAATAATAATTCTTATAAAATTATTGTTATTCCCGCCGATATATTGCATAACTATATTAATATTGTTTATAGTTTTATAATTTTATACTACCTATAACAAAATAAAATCCATTTATCTTATATTGATGGACGGAAAAAATCATGGGAGTCAAAAGTCCGGCCTCCCAAACTTTTTAAATTTTATATATTATAATAAAAATTAAATTAAATAAATTTATATTTCTTTTATAAAACATGATATTTGATGTTAATAAATAGTAAAATATAAAATTAAATATAATAAAAAATAAAATTATTAAGATATTTTTTTTTCACTTTACCTTTTGATACTAGTGTCCACACATGTGCTATCACGCCTGTGTGTACACATTTTTTATATATGAATGATTGTATGTTAATAGGTGATAATAGAGTAATGTTATTAAATTAATATATAAAATAAATTTATATTTATTAAAAATAAAGTGAAATGAATAGAGAAATTAATTGTTGATGAATAAAAAAAAGAAAAAAAGAATTTTTTTTATAGAAAATAAGTAAAAATAACCATTAATTTTAAAAAATTTAATAAAGAATTATATTGTAAAGAATAAAATTAGTATTATGAAATGTGAACACAAAATAGAAAATCCTCTTTATATATGGATATGGATTTAGTGTTTGTTTTAGTTTTTTCCACTCTCTCATACGTTCTATTTTGTTTTTTTGTTTTGTTTTCGAAAAAAAGAAAAAATTAAACAAAAAATTATTATTTTTTTGTTTTCGTGTCTGATATTTTATTTTTCATTGGTAAAGAAAAAAAATGTAACTTTTTCTTATTTTCTTATTTAACTTGACGATGAAATATTACTTCTATAATATTATATTTTTTGTATCGTATGAATTTTTTTATAATAATTTTTTATGAATATAAAAGGAAAAAATAGTTGGTGTGTGTTTTATTAAGTGTTTTTGATTTTGGTAGTTTATTTTATTAATTTTTTAATAAGTATTTTAATTAAGAATAAAAGTGATAAAATAAAAATTATATCGAAGATAAAAACAACACAAATTCATCTTATTCATCTATTGTTAGAGTATGATATTAGTGGTTTAATTCTTTAGTTAGAGAGGAACTCATGTACTTTTGTTAATTATATTATTAATAATGATTAAATATATATAAAATTTGAATTTATTTGATCCTTCCAATTAATCAAAGATCGAGACAACTAATATTACATAGTATAAATTTTCATTATTATACATAAGTTGGTATAAAGTACACTTTAATTTATTATAATAATTTAACCAAAATATATAATATAGAGGAAGTTTTTGTGTTCCTCACATGTTACATCTCATTTCATGTTATTAAAATCATGCAATATATTGCTAATTTCCTGCAGAGAATATTTATCTTTTGTCCAAAAGATAAACTACTTGAGTAAAAACTTTCAATATTTATTATGTTAATCTCTAAGAAATATATTTAAGTAAAGAATTTGTTTTTATTAAAAAAAATAACTATTTAAATTAGCTATTTAGTATGAATTTCCTTACTTCGTTAGTTTGTTTTTGTTAAATCTTAAAAGGCACTAATATTTTTAAGGCACTAATAGATTTATAACAGCAAGAAAATAAGAAAAGATCAATGATATTTTGATTATTAGATGATGTGTCATTTTTTAAAGCATTCAAACACGTTCTTTTATGTTTAAAAACACATCTAAAGCATTTGACAACTCAAAATAACAACTGGCAGATGATATAGATGTAGGAAATTAAGAGCACAAAACAGCTATAAACTGGTGCTGAACTTGTTTATGAGTTGACAACAGAACACTTGTTCCGTATTTGTCCAGCAGAGTCAGTGAGGACCTCAATGTTTCCCATTCTCTTCATTGATTGTGCAAACTCTGTGAAGAACTTCTCTTCCTTCACCAACTCTCCAGCTTTATCTGCTGACTGATCCAGTGTTAGAAGTGCAGCATCTGACTGGAACAGACCCTTCTTCTGGAGAAGGTTAGGATAATAGTCACTATCGAAAGTCGTAGAGCTTCCAGGGTCCATTTCCACCGTTGTGGTTCTGTCACTCAGACTCTGGCACTTGCTCTTCAAGAATGCAGCATAGCTCGCATTCAAAGAAGGGTCTTGATCACCTTTCCCAGTGAAATTATAAAGCCTATTACTGAACAAGTTGCAATGCCCAACTCCAATTGTGTGTGCCCCTATATGAAAATCATATATATATATATATATATATATATGTTAATTAATTAATGTGTACTATGTACATAACTCCATGCAGAAAAAAAAAAAGAAGCTTTTTGGCTTTTATTGGCAAATAAGTCTATGAACCATACCTGATAATACAACCAGATCGTGCAAAGTGAGACCTTTGCTAGAAAAACTCTGTCTGAGTTGGGTGAGGTTGAAGAAAGGTGATGGGATATTTGCCAAGGCTTCGTTACTTATCGATACCGTGCCATCTCTTCTACCAGTGAGAACTTCCCACATAGGTTTATTAAACTGCAAAGTGTCAGGAAAACACATGTTTTGATATGTCAGGAAAACATAGGTTTTCCCACTTATGTCAGGAAAACATGCAAGAAAGTAATAACCTAATTGATAATAAGAATATATGTGTGTTGAAACAAATTCAACATGTATGTAGTAGAATTAGAGGGGACATAAGAAGAGTTAGCTTACTTGGACAGAAACAGCGTCTCTTGCTGACAATGCCAATATGTCAGCACAAGATACAGTTTTGGGACATTTTTCTTCCACTGCACTTTTTATGGCATCTATGACATCAAAGCCAGCCAAAGAAAGATTTGGAATAGCATCCCTCTCTGCCGTGTTATTCGCAGTAGAGTTCAACAAAACCGACCCGTCACAACCCTGAAATGTTCGTTTTGCAGTGAACCCATGTTATGCTATATACACATCATGATCATTGTTAGCACTTTTGCATGTTGTAATATATGCCACGATAAAATTTGTGTATCAAATATCCCTCAAAAGAAAACATCAATACGTAAAACAATGGAATTGACAGTGATATATGTTTGTATACCCTGACAAAACAATCATGAAAATGCAATCTAAGCAACTTGGCTGGCAAATTCGGATTAGCTAACACATGTTGTTGTGTTTGGTTCTTAATGATTTCCTCGGCTTGAGGGCAGGAATCGCGGTAGAAATTTTTTCTCAGACTACCTCCTTCACAAACCCCAATGAAAAGTGCAACACATAGCAAAATTCCGATCTTCATATTCAAATGCAACCCTTCTTAACTCACTCTCTTATAGTAAGTATATAGTTTTAATTAGCTTGAGAAATGGAATGCTTAGGTAGAAGGACCTTGCTCCATTTTATAGGCCTTATAAGTTATCCTTCTAAAGTATATATTATGTATATTTTATAATTGTGTGGGAGAGATTAGTTCTAGTTATAACTGGCCAGTGTCCTTGTGCAAATATAATTGCATGGATCTCTTCAATCATTGGACGCAATATGCATGCATATAGGGCATAGTTATTAGCTATAGTTTCATTCAAACATGCACCAACCAATGAACAGTGACGACACGGTTTTGAAATTAATAGAATATAAACCCAAAGAATAATTTCAATTCTGTAGTGGTTAGAACATGCCAGCCTTGTATAATTGTATTCCTTTTTGTCATAATCTTCTCAGGTCAACCCTTTCTAAGTTTCTTGTATAGTTATAACTCTCTGAATTATGCACGTTCCTTAACATATATATCAAACGAGTCACAGTGAAATGCAAATACAGACAGAATATATCTTAAAGTTTTTAGTTTAGAACACAACATATGCGTTTTAATATTTAGATTGAGTCGTTTTGAAGCATTAACATCCATTATTTTGCCAAAGAAAGAACAATTCGGGACTGATTCCCATTATATATAAACAGATTAATTATATCAGAAATTTTCACACTTTTGAGTTCAATTATCAAAGTATGAACACGTATCATCCAATCCCTTTAAATAAAGTCTTTTATATTATCTAATATGTAGATATATGCTAAATAGTTGCAGACATAGTTCTGTTGTTTCTTGTGTTAGAAGATAACAACTCAAATTATTTGCATTACAAGGAAGGATTAATTAAGGGGGAAAAAGAAATTTCGATAACCAAAGTCAGTGCTTATCTGTTCATGGTTTTCGTGTTTGTCTTCTAGCCACCTCTGCACATGGTTGCTCTGCGTCTTGTCTTTAGACACAAATGGTTAGAGTATATTCATTTCACTTCTCTCTATAAGCACTTATGTATCTCGTTCTTGCACGATTGAACTATAAGCAGTAAACTAGTGTAAAAATCACAAAACAACAAGTTTGACCTTAATTATATTCACATAAAAGTCAATGTTCTGCCAGAGGTTCATATTATTATAGGTTTTATATCAACGGCATGTTTGTGATATAAACATTTTTTAATATCTTGAGCGTTATTTGTTATTTATTTTTGTTAATGATATATCTAATTCCATTATCAGACTTTGCAGAAATTGGCGGTGTTACCTCTATTTGGTTCCATAAAAAGAATGTGTTTAGGAAGGAACCTTGCACTAAAAATGGGTTGTTAAGGCCTGTAATATGATTTTAATATTTTCTTATCTTCATTTTCTATTTAAAAAAAAATTATTAGTTGGGAATACCTTCAGTTGAAAATTTTTTATTTTGTTTAAATGTTTCTAAAAATAAATCTATATATTTGAGAACAAAATGTTTTGTGCAGATGTGAAGCATATGTTTCATAGAAGAGTTTACGGGTACTTGTTGTTGTGAGAGCATAAAATAATTAACAAATAAATGCATGCTTGTTATTCATATTCTCTTCAAATAAAGTTAGAATCCAACACAAATAGAACACTTACTTTTAGGCATAACTAAAACAATTTATGTAATGATAAAAACAAAATCTCTTTAATTAAACACTGTTCTAAGCAATAGAAAATCAAACTTCTAAAAACTAGAAAAATAAAGTAATTAAAAAAAAGATTTGGAGAGGATATTAAACTTATAAGAGATATAAGTATAATTTAAAACAAAAATAAAGTAAAATTGTGAACGTGAATTTTAGATTTAGAGTGGGGATTTCTTCAATAAAAAGAAAATACATTCATTAGTATTTTGTACTTTCCTTTACAATTTAACATATTAAAAATTAAAAAATCCAATAGAAAAGTATATTGAAATTTAAAAAATATTTTAGTAAAATATATATTAAATTTTCAACTTTCAATTATAGAAAGTATATATGTAAACAGGGACAGATCTTAGTTGGTCCCCAGGGGCATAGTCCCCTTTCCAATATTTTTTTATAAGTTAGTAATTAAAATTTGTAATATATTTATAATATTTTAAAAAATTAATTTAATTATAGGTAAAATTTAATTATTTAATGAATTTAAAAAGAATTAAAATGTTTATTATCATCATTTTACTTATTCATTTACTATTAATTAATAATTTCATAACTAAATTGCTAATATCATGTTTAATAGGAAATTAATTTAAAATTTTAACTTTACTATTTTATTGTTAATATTCTTAATGGCTTAAATACCTTTTTGGTCCTCATTTTTGTAGTGTTTGTTGCGGATGATCCTCATTTTGGCAGAATGTTTAAAATGGTCCTCATTTTTACCGAATATTTAAAATGGTCCTCATTTTCGCAATTCGTGTTTTATTTGGTCCTTTTCTGTAACGCCGTTTAAATCATTAACGGAGCATTGTATAGGTGGCACTGTTTGTATTAAGTTGTGTTACGTGTACTGTACATATGGCTAATTAACGTTAATTTTTCAATTAAGGGGAAATTTTGCAATTAGGGAAATTTCTTCATCTTCGTCTTTCTTGAGCTCGGATTTGCAGAGGAAGCAGCTAATACTTGTCATTTCATCATTGGATTGCAGTTGCGCTCTTCATTTCAATTTTCCAGTTAATCATCATCAATGAGGTAAGTGGGTTGTGGGTTTTCTGGATTGTGTTTGCTCGTGGGTTAGGGTTTTCGTAATTCTAGTTTGGGGTTTGTTTGTCTTTCGACTGTTGTGATGTTCTGCATGGTTTCTAAATTACTTACATGATGGTTGTTTTTTAAAAGTAAAATACGGAGGTGAGTTGTTGAGTGCTGTGGGTAGATATGCTAATGATCAATTACTGCCCTTAACGTATGCTGTTGGTTGTGGAAGTTGAAAACAAAGAAACTTGGACATGGTTCTTGGAATTGCTTAATGGTGATCTTGGGGGTATTGACGTGTGTGGGACAATGACCTTTATGTCTAACCAACAAAAGGTATGTTTAATATATGTTCAATTTATTAATTTTTGTTTAATGTTGTAAGTACTAATAATCTTATCATTGCACAGGGATTAGTGCCTGCCATTCAGGACCTATTACCCACGGTTGAACACAGGTTTTGCATGAGGCATCTATATGCAAATTTCAGAAAAAGATTCTTTGGAAAAAAATTAAAGATACTCATGTGGAAGGCTGTTAGGAGCACAGTGAATGTGGATGCTCAATATTGCAGTTGTAGGAAATGACTTCTGACTGCTATCCTTTGCTGCCATGTTATTGCAGCAATGAATTTCATCAATGTCAATGCTGAGGACTTCATACCAATCATTGATGTAGTGCATTTTGATGAGGATAAATTAATGTTATGAATTTAACTTCTTCCAGACTTAGATCAATTTAATTCTTCCCAAGCTTAGATCAATATCACTTACTTCAACGCTCAGATTAAGATGTCATTTTGAACATGTTGGGACTAATATCAACATAATCAAACTAATTCATTTCTTCATTTAACAATAGTACGTACAAAACAGATTGGACTTTAAAAGATTACACACAATAACAGTACGAATAATACAATAACAGTACGAATAATACAATAACAACACAAGTGAACCCTATTACTAATTGCAACCTCTTCTCAGCAACCTTCAATGACTTCTCCAAATCATTAATCTGCCTCATTTGTGTTATGATGATGAGATCCTTTTCATCAACACCACCATTTGAAAAAAGTTGCAACCCACATTATTGGAACCACCACTTTGTAAATCAATAAACCAAAAATTAAAACCAATTTATTATTAACACAAAAATAAAAACACATTGTACCAAAAATTTTCTACAAATATTCTTTGGAGTTCTTGCCATCCTTAAAGTTGCCATCTCTCTGCAGCTACAAATCGGGGTTAATCCATTTCTCGTTGAACCACCAACAGTGCACGAAGTGATACAACACGGTTGCCTCCAACGATTACAACAAGAGGTAAAGGAAGAAAGATTGGGACCACCGTAACATACCTATATAATGGGATTGCAGGAAGAAGAAGAAGATTGCAGCAACACCAATTGGGAATGGAGGAACAAGATTGCCAAAATTCACCAACTGCCCAAACATTCCTTACCAAAACCCTAGCTCACTTATTTATCTCCAAATATCTAATTACCACACCTATACAGTACACGTAACATATCCTAATACAAATCGTGCCACTTGTACAATGTTCCGTTAATGATTTAAACGGCGTTACAGAAAATGACCAAATAAAATACGAATTGCGAAAATGAGGATCATTTAAAACATTCGGTAAAAATGAGGACCATTTTAAATATTCTGTCAAAATGAGAATCATCCGCAACAAACACTACGAAAATGAGGACCAAAAAGGCATTTAAGCTTATTCTTAATTATTCAAATTTAAAAAATTTATCATTCATCTTTGAACTATAACAATCTTTAACAAGAATAAAAAAATATTTTACTTAAAAAAAAGATTTTTTTTAAACAAGATTGTGAAATAAAATAGAAGATACATATTATAATTATTCACATTGCAAAAAAGTATGACCGAAAATTTATTACTATTAGAATTCTTCATATTTCAATAGATTTTTTTTTGTAATCTTTTTATAAAATTTTGCAAGAAAATATTTTTTATGTCATTTATAAAATTTGCAAGTATTTCCTACAAGTTTTTTTTTGAAACCTTAAATATTTTACTAAAAAATTGGTATCAAAATGTGTAAGTATTTCTTATGAAAAAAATTTCAAAATAAAACTAATAGGAAACATATGTTTTGTTACTATTGTATGTTTTGGCTTAATCATTGATGTGTTCAATAATTTAAAAGTACAAAGAAAATTTTATTAGATATATGTGATTTCTTTTATAATTATAATTAAATTATATATTATATATTTATTTTTGTTATAGTGAAAAAATATTTAAATTTTAAAATATTAATTTGACTCTCCCAAAATTAATGGTTTAGATCCACATGTGTATCTAACTATGCTTATTTAAAAAATATTATAAAAAAACTTTTAATTTATACAAATATTTTCCTAAAATACTTAGGTTAGATGTATTTTTTTCACTTTAAGCATAAAAAGTAAAATTATTTATTATAAACAAAAAAAATGTTAAGAAAGGTAAAACATAATTTAGTCTAAGAAATTAACTTTCTATTATGAGTTAGAACACTCAAAATAATTTTACATCTTTTAGATAACTGTTATAATTTTTCTATTAATTTACATCTTCTATCACACGAATTACGATCATTCTAATTTTTTGTTCTTATTTTTTTAAAACCTAAACAGTCTTCTTTTTCACTTTCGTTTCCATATCCTATTCTTTTAATACAAAGAAAGCCCTTGTAACAAGGATAAATTAAAAAGTTATGTGGGTTGATTGAGAATGAAAATTTGAATATATATATATATATATATATATATATAGGTACCACAAACAATGACACAAACACTAGTAGCAACAATACCAATAGCCATGTGTCCTCAGAGACACAGAAAGTAGAGAAACAAGAAGAAGATGGCAGAAGATGCACAACAAAATATCCAATGAAATTCATAATTAATTTATACAAATAAAATAGTGTCCCACAATTTTTTATTTTTTTGTTTTGAAATTTGAATATTGGGTTTTGGAGGGAGGGAGTAATGTGTGTCTCAGATTCTTAAATGAATCTGAGTGGGCTATATAACAACTTTTATATATATATATAAATATATATATATATA
>Ga0214542_1005211_pt1 | contig 24978 bp, 11 predicted proteins | sample CNSS1metaG_FD_160096 | JGI IMG/M metagenome (GOLD analysis project Ga0214542, IMG submission 160096) | Root nodule microbial communities from cowpea collected in UCLA plant growth center, Los Angeles, California, USA - CNSS1 | ecosystem: Host-associated > Plants > Roots > Nodule | place: USA...
ATATAAAAATATATTTAAATTTTTTTAAATTGTAGGTAATATATATATATATATATATATTAGAAATTAATAAAAATAATTTCTTTTATTTCTTTTATTTAATCATAATATTTAATGTAAATACATAATAAAATATAAAATTAAATATAATAAAAAAATAAAAATATTTAAGTTTAATTTATCTTTTGGTTTTTGTTTTTATTTAAAAATTGACACTAGGATTAAGTTAATTACACCAACAAAGTAAATCATTCATATTAAGAGTCTCAATTTTAATGAAAAGATCATTGTTCTGTTTCGAGGAATTTAACGAAATTTATCGTAAAAGATTGAATTACATCAGTTTTTTAAAAATCGAGACCAAATTGAGATTAAAAAAAAAATTGGAAGATCAACTTAACATTTTTAAACGAAAGCATGAATCAAAGGAGTAATTAAACCAAATATTTATTAACATAATTTTTATTTTCCTTTTCATTGTCTTTTTAGTTTTTCACAAATTGTAATAATCTATCACCCTCATATGTCTTCTTTTTGTTTTTAAAGAAAAAAAAAGTTATACATAAACTCATTATATTTCTTATTTATCATCTTCCTTTCTCGTCTCTTGTCTTACTTGATAATGAAAACATTATTATTTTTTATTTCATGAGCTTTTTGTGTATTCATTTTTTTATGAATATAGAAAAAAATAATAATGTATTATTAATAATAATGAATATATTTTTTATTTTAATAATTACGTGTCTTATTTTTTTATTAGATTATGATCAATTATTTTTTAGTATTATTTACAAAATAGGTATATTGATAAAGAATGAAAGAATAAATTAATCGTTTAAGAGTGATAAAAAGGAAATTATTGACTAAAACAAGATGATTCTACCTCTTCAAATATTATATTTTGAAGCATTATACTAATGATAAAAAATATTCGATTAGAGAAGTCATTTTTTGAAGCATTATACTTACTAATTATCGAATCTAATGATCTCAAAATTATATTACTTTGGCCCCTCCAATACTTTTGGTCAAGATCCAGCACTACCCATGCTTCACATGCACAAAGGAACTGGTTACGTAACCGGTTCATCCCATGCCATGAAAACCCACCACCCTTTGTTGGACACTCACACACATGTGAAAAGACATAATGGTAAAAGTATATTTCACCCTTGCAAATCTTTGCGCTTTGAAGAGATGGGATTTGGATGTTTACTCACAAATATGTCTATGCAAATCTACTCACATCCTTTCATTCAAATAAGAAAAAAGCTCAGAATTTGTCCTCGCAAATCGGATGATTTTATTAAACTTCTCATGTGAACACGATGTTAAGCTTGGTGCATTTATCGAAGGCATAAAAGTATTTTTCCTTTTTTTAATATAAAAACATCCACTATAAGAAAATTTTTGAATAATAAATTTTAGTAATAAAAAATAATTAGTCAATACAGTGATCAATTTATAAACTAGAAGTTATTGGTAACCAAAATAGTTTAAAAAAATTATAATTGTTTTCTAAATTGGTGACTAAAATAGTTTCTATTATGAATTGGTCTCTAAAGTGATCACTAACATTAGCTACCAATGTTTTGGCTACTAAAAGGATTGGTCTCAAATTAAGAAATTGGTCTCTAAACATAGGAATGGCAATGTGGCTTGGCCCGGCAGGCTGACCCACTAAAAATACTTTGGGCGGGCCGATATAGTGAAACCGCAGGCTTGCCAAAGCACGGCCCACATAACTCGTGACTGTGCGGACTGACTCGCAGCCCGAATAACCTAACACTTCTCACCCTAGCTTAGTAACAAGTTCATGTTTTAATGTTGTTTATTAGACTTGTTTTGATGGTCCAAGACTTGTTTTATTGGACTTTTATGATGTTGTATATTGGACTTGTTTTGATGCTCTAGGATTTATTTTATTTGAATGTTTTGATGTTCCAAATATTAAAATTATGATATTCCAAATATTATGGACGATTTTGATTTGTTATACTGGACTATTTTTATGCTCAGGTTCGTTTTATTGAACTGTTTTGATGCTTCAAATATTAAAATTATGATGTCTAAGACTTGTTTTTTTTAAGTCAAGATGTCCAAATATGTGGGCCAACCTGCGGGCCCACAAGTATTTGGAGCAGGCCACTTTTTCAAGCCCACAACTTCTTTACAGGTGAGCCAACCTGACTCATAATGTGCGGGTCTAATGTGGGACGGACTTAAACGGACTGAGCTGATCCACATTGCCTATGTTTAGAGACCACTTTCTTAATTATGTTTTAAAAGTTTTCTTGTGGTGATTTGTCATATAAAAAATCTAAATTATGTTTTATAACTATTTCTAAAAGAATAAATTTTTGGATCGAGCGCTTATCACTTGGCCAAAAGCTATTGTTATTAGTCAGGGCACAACTCCTTCTACTTAAGACTACATGAGCCCAAATGTCATGATTCAATTGTGACTCGGCCCACCCAGCCTCTGCCACGGGACAATTAATGTCACCCGTAACAACCTCCCCCTCAGCAATTACCCCTTGGGAATCAAACTCATGACCTTGGCTCTGATACTAATTATTGAATCGAGTTCTTACCCCTTGGCCAAAAGTTATAATTGTTAATGAGTATAAGTCCAAGTGTCATGATTCAATTGTAACTCGACCCACCCAATCTCTACCACGGGACAATTGATGTCACCCAAAACATAAACAATATTTAAGAAAATGAGTAAAGAAATGTTTAAAAATTGTATCGTATTTTCTTAACTTATACAAGTGATACATAAGTTATAAAAGCGTTAATATAAATAAAAGGTTGGTATCTTTCATGAAATTATTCAATAAATTTTAGTAACATTGCACTGCATGACATATGTGTATGTCAAATGAGCGTGTATTATATATATATATATATATATATATATATATATATATATATATATATATAATTAGTGAAGGGATCAAAATATTTGGATAACTCGATTTATTTCGCAGCGCAACTGTAAAGCTCTCAATAATTAAAGAACAAAGACTGAGTGTTGCACGATGAAACGTTCATGGAGAGTGTAGGTCATAAGTAAAGATAGGAGTGTAGTTTAGTTGTATTTCTAATAGGATAATGATATTTTAATCCACTTTTTTTATCTATATAAAATTTATCATTTTAATTATTATTAGATTATCACATAACATCACTAAAAAAATTAAAATAAATGATTTAGCGATGATTGAAATAGTGAATTAAAAGTGAATAAAAGAATAAATTAAAATATCATTATTATTTCTGATATTGCCAATTTGCTCAAAAGGTTATAATTGCTGGTTTATACTATTTTGGTATATCTTTCTCTCTCTTCTTAACTATTGAAAATAAGAAGAGTTTGGATAAAAAAACCGTATTTTCTATTTATGTTAATTTAAATTAATACTTTTTAATTTTTAACTTATTAAATACTTCATTTAGAGAAGATAATTTAAATTTATTGAATTAATTTTCTTATTTAAATTAAATATTTTAATTATCGCAACATTTTAAAAATATTTAAATATTAATATTGATTATTATTTAATCAATTTGAACTGTTACTTTTGCCAAAATTCTTGAACCAATTGATATTAATGAAATTATATGGATATTTCTTTTAGACGACTTTTTAAGCGATATTGAAATTTTTTTTCTCACATTCATCAAAAAAAGTTTTAATTATTATTGACTAGAAGTTTTTCGGTCAACCTTAAAAAAATTAAAACAAACTATTGAAAGAAAACAATATTGATGTTATTAATTAAAAAAAAAAACTACAAAAACTAATGACTACATAAAAAAAGAGTAAAAATTAATCACAATACATATCAACTGAAAAAATTTAGTTTAACACTCATAAAAAATTACCTTCATAATATTGGAGAAAACTCTAAATAATATCCAGAAATAATAATTTAGGGGTTCAAATTAGATTTTTTATATATAATTTTTTTTAGTTAAAAAAAAACTCTTCATTTTTTCTTTTCATTTCCTATGCTTAAAATAAGCACACATAATAGTAGAATTCAAAAAAATATGACTATCATTCATTATTATATTACGATATCAAACCATGAATACCATTTTAGATAAGCTCTCCGTACCTCATCAATATGATTAGATGAATATTGTCAAATTTGATGACACTTTTCCCGAACTCATCAATTTGATTGGGTAGATATTGTCAAATTTGATGACGCTTTTTCCGGATCACGTTCTAATGAATTTTTAAATTCATTATATGTAATTCTCGGAATTTTAGATATTTGTTTTTCATTGTCTTGAATTCTTGGTTCTCATGAAATTTCTCAAGGTTAGTTACGTAGATGCATTTTTTTTTTCATCTAAAATTTATATTCACAAATCATAATTATCACATTGCAAAACATAACTAAACACATACTTTGATTAAATAAGCAACCCTGTATAAATTCAAAACTTTAAAAAATTTACCATAAGCAGAAAAACACAAAATTACTAAATTTCATAATTAAGGGTTATACTAATTTGGGAAAAATTATAATTAAGGTTCATATCAATTTCATAAAAAAATCCCTAAAATCGTAATTACGGTTTATTCTAATTTGGGATAAACATCCTAAGAAGAATCATAACTCTAACATACATAAATCATCATTATAAGATACTTAGATACTTAATATGTAAGAGATAATACAAAAAATGTATATTTCAATGTTAATCTATGTGTTCTTCAACCTCTGTTTTCCAATTTATCTCTTTGTATTTTTTTTTTCTCCTCACACGCTTTCATAATAACTTATTGGGTAGAAAGATCTTCTAACAAAAAAAAACTAATCTCTTTTATAAATCAATGTTTCCATTAAATTTTTTAATTTTACTTTTTATTATTATTTTGCATAATATAAACTTAATATAAATAATATATAATTTTAATTTTAAAGATATAAATATATATAAAAAAAAGTCCCAAAATTTTTGGGGACCTGTCCTAATAATGTTCCGCCAGGATCACAATATAAATATAAAAAAATCACTCACTTTAATAAATAATTCTGCTTACATTGGCTGATAAAATCATTATTAACATTGATTAAAAATAAACCAAACACATGTTCAAAAAACGACTTAAACTCGATAAAGATGAAAATAAACCCAACTAACTTCAATTAAAAAAGAACAAAAATTGAAAAACAATTATGTTTAACAATAATAAAAAATAAAAAAAAACACCTCTAATGTTGACTAAGAAATTTTCAAACAAACAGTTGATTGAAAAATAACTTGGACTTAATATTAACAATAAAATAACTTGAACTTAATAGTAACAATAAAATAACTCTAAGTATGTTAACAAAAGAACAAACACTATCCACAGTTTGAAAGAAATCTTCAACATTTACCAAAATACATGTTACGATTATAATACTGGCCTAAGTAAACAGTATTGATTGTAACATTTTTCTTTTTGTTTTTTCTTAATCTGCTATTGTAATCAAAGAGATGAAAACTTTACTAGAAACAAATTAAAGAGAACATGAAAAGAAAAAGAAACGTAGAAATATAGAATTTTAATTTCTTTTAAAATTTCTTAAATTTTTTACAAAATAAATTACCCTCTTAAAAATTATCAAAAGACTAATTTTTAGTGGGAAGACAAATTGAATAACCACTTGCACTTTTCGTCGAGAGCCCAAGCCTATATGCACACTCAAAACCAACCAAACTATCCAGTCAGATAAATTTACGCTGTTTATACTATCAACCATAATGTTCATCAGCATTCAGTATATAGAAATGTAACGCAGATTCATGTCTAAAAACTATCCTCATATATCATAATCTTCTTGAACATTACACATAACCAACATTGTCATTGATAGATCAAAGATCATAACTTTTAGTCATATAAAACTATTTGCTTCACAAAATTTTCATCCAATTCAATGTTTAATTAGACATAAACGCCACAAGCAATTAAGAGGAACAAGGACCCAAAACCCTGCCAAGAAAATAGACACATTAGCATAAGTTTACTATATCATACCAGTTTAACGGCAAGAAGTGATTGAACAAAAAATACATACCAAGAAGACTGATGCAACTGCTCCCGTTGCAAGCTCCTGAACAAGTGAACGAGTTTTCCTAGAAGAGGTTGCTTCATAACTGCAAATAATCAACCATTTATTTTATGACTAAAGAAGAATATAGATACCATGATAGCAGTTAGTATGGTATGAATATTCAGAGTTCATGATACTTGATCTAACAGGACAAGGGGAAATTCCTAATGCTTCTAAGATTAAAAACAGTTCAATACCACAAAATACAAGACAATAAAAGTCCAAGCCGGACACACACCTACAACTTATTTATAATTGGTCACGATAATAATATCATTCAGCTATGAGGTCAGATTTCACATATATAATAAGCATGTGCCAAATACAAAAGTTCTTCCGTTGAACACCAATCACATTTTTTGCACAAGATAACACGAAGTCAGACACAGATTGAGGATGATAAATCCAGCCATTTTAAATAGAAACTATCTATATATCTTAAAATGTGGATTTAGCTCTAACTTGATTTCATAAAAACAACTTATAAAATAATGTCTAACTCCAATTTAACCACATCACTATTTCATGTGGATCTAAACCACCACCTTTAAGGTTGCAATTAAAGCAATCCTAAAAGAGTCTACAACTAAGGTGAATTAGGGCTAACCGCATATAAAGCGAATTTCCAACAATATGTCTAACCCAGGTATGAACAAACTCAACTACTATTTTGGAGTGTCTATACTTCCTTGCGCATCAGCTCATTTAGGTGGTTAAACAACAAATGGGCAAAAAGGGCGAATGTTAGATCACACGTAAAAATTTAACAACATCTTGACCAGGATGCCTTCCTAGAAGATTGTAGTTCTGCAAGATCCTTTGTTACTCTAAATTTAAGAAATTAAACCCTATGTTAAATTTACTCCTGCACAAAATCTCTCACCCAAGCAGCCAATTCCATACCTTCAAGCAGGAGAAATCTACGTTCCACCAATGACAAGCATTTATCAAGAGCACAAAACTTGCTTATGTATTTTTGTTATTGTTTTCCAATTAGAATTGGAGGTTTCGCCTTACTAACCTATGCTAACCATTAAAACTTATTACGTAAATGACTGGAGTGAAACTCCAATTCTGAATTTCGTGCTTCTCATCTCAGAAGACTTGCCCTGCGTTGACTCCGTATTGGCTATCACTTACGGAGATCAAGGTAGCAACACAACGATAGCATTTTCCAACAAACTCAGATTAATGAAATCCAGCGTTGTTACAGTTGAGTAAAATTTCAAAGATTCATAAATCCACAGGAACCTTCTCATAATTGGCAAGCAAATTGAAACATGGAGATCAAAATCAGAAATGTAGATCGAGAGGAACTCACATGAAGAAAGATGCGGTTAAGACGAGGCCGATGGCGAGGGTAAAGACGGAGAGTGTGGGGTACCACGAATCGGGCACAGGACTCGTAATCGGTTTTGGAGCCTTCCACAGAAATTAAAACACAAGATTAGGAAATCGAAATCGAATTTGAAACCGAGAAGAGAGAAGGAAAACGAAATTGAAGTACCATTAGAGAATGCAGAGATTACAGCACTGGATCTTGCAAGGTCCGAAGTGCAGATGCAGAGTACAAACCCCTTCGTTCTTGCTGACTCTACTCTATATTTCAGCGTCAGCGCTAGTCACCTCACCTTACACTTCCACCAAGCCCAGCTTAGCATTTGGATTCTCTATGGCCCAAATTATCAGGCCAGAACTCCAACATTGGGTTACAAATTGACCCAAGGAGAGTTTCTATTCCCACCCAATTTGAGGTTTGCAAATTATCTACTAATTGACACAGAAGCTTTTTTCTTTTTATTTTTTTTTTCAATTCAATTTGGGGTTTGGCCTCGTATAAACAAAAAAGAAAAGTTATTTATTTTAAACTACTGTTATGTTTTATTCATTTTTTTCAACGTTTTATAAATGGAACCTTTTATATTTTGTAAACAATTTTATTCTGTCTCACCATTTTTTTCCATTTACCTCAAACAAAAAGAAAAGTTTACAGAAAATTTTAATTTTAAGTTCACCGCATAAAGGGATACCGTTGTATTTTATATAATTTCATTATATACAATTATTATTCTTTATTTTGTTATCATCGTGGATTAAAATTAATTAGTAAATTATATTATTTGTTAGTAACAATTATATAGTACATGGTTATTACTTACATGAATAAGACGTTTGGGTTTATGATGAACGGTTTGTGATGGACTAGACTGTTCATTGAATAATCTATGATAAAATTGAATTTAGTAATCTGTTGAGAGATCCCTAGCCTCAGAGAGATATATTGACAAAGTTCTCAAGGTTTAACATGCATTCTTTCTTGTTCCTCATGTGTTGCATACCTTAAAAAAGGTGATAAACTCTTTAAATCTCCGTGTCCTCAAAATGATAATGATAAAGTCTAAATGAAAAAAGTCTCATATGTTTCCACTATTGTTAGTTTAATATATACTCAATTTTATACTCATTCCGATATTGCTTTTGTTGTTAATGTTTCAGGGAGATACTTGAGTGACCCAAGTTTGAGTAACTAAAAAGCTATCAACCAAGGATCACATGTTGACCTATAAGAAGTTTCATCAACTTCATCTTATTGGTTATTTTAATTTTGATTTTTCTGGTTGTTGAAAATTTACTTCCGACTTTGGTTTTATGATAATAGGATAAGCTATTTCTTGGAAGAGTGTTAAACAAACTCTTACCGCTACTTCTACCATAGAGGCAGTATGTTGCTTGTTATGAAGCACTTGTTAAACAGTGTGGCTTAAAAATTTGATTTCTGACTTTTAAATTGTTAAAAGTATTTACAGGCCACTTGTAATGTATTATGATAACACTGCTATCATGCATTTATCTTATAACCATTGATGAGGTGTGTTTCCGAATTTTGTGTATATTAAGGATAATTTATTGTATGATAGGTTTTGATGCTCTTTAGATCAATCGATTTCGGCAATCTAACAAACACTCCACTCAAACGGGTTGTTTTCCCTTTCAATCCCTACTAGAAGATAGAATAAAATATGAACCTTATTCTAAAGAACTAACAAACCTCGATAATGAAGTGAGCAAATAACAAGAAGTTTTTAAGAACCATGCAAGTGGGATTCCACGCTTCCATTGGGAACAAGTTCATAACAAAAGATTGAATTTGTTGCAAAACAATAAACTCAACAAGGAACAATCTATTATCGGCAAATGCATCTACAAGACAATGAATTATCTAGTGATGGAGTCGTGGGATGAAAAAGATAAAAACTACAACACTATATTAGAACACCAGAAAATACAACATTAACTGATTATGAATTTTATCATGTGGGTTATGGTCATTGAGAGATTGTGGACATTGATTTTACACACGTATAAGGTATTTGACACTATTTTTACCCAAAAATCTTAAGACAATGATATTATGGATCTTTATTCTTATATAGTATTTAACTTGATCTATTATATCCAATGTGAGACTTTTGACTCATATTTAAACTATTTCCAACAACATTTAAGTTCAAATTAAATGAGTTTAGTAAACCATTGAAGCCAAATTCTTCTCTATATTTTTTTAAGGTTGAGGCTATATTTTCTCAATAGTTTTGTTTACATTTTGAGTTTATTTATTTTTATTAACGTATGTTAGTTACCAACAAATTCTATTTTTGTTTTGTTTACATTTTGAGTTAAGTTTTTTCATTAAAGTATGTTAGTTATCGACAAAATAAATGGATAAACTGCATGTTTATGTAAAGAAATCCACAAAACTATATTTAGTGCAAACCTTATTAAAATTCAAATTTTTGATTTTGTTTTTAAAAAAAAAATTGTCACTATATTTAACAAGAACTAGTTCTATGTAATATACCCCTAACTTATTTCAATCTGGGTTCATGGATTCAAATTTGTAAAATTATGGGCGATAAATGGCTATTGCTTTCCGCACCTCACAAGTACCAACTGAACCCCCACACTACTAAGTAAAGACTAGTTATCTTTCATCACTGCACCATGCTACTATCGGTACCAGCACTGTAACTTTTATCATCGTTGGAAAGGAAGATGAAAAGAAGGAACGATGCAAAGGGAAGAAGAGAGTCAGAGCACAAACAAAATCTCTTTCGAAACATATCTCGTGGAAGATGTTCCAAAAAATCGAAAGGTATTATATGTGTCCCGAACAGTTTGCTTCGAAAAAATTATTTCGAAAAACTTATTTTATAATTTGTTTCATGCATCCCAAAAATTGTTTCAAAATTTTATTCTGAAAATTTTGGAAAACTTGTTTCAAAAAAATTGTAGAACATATAATCTAGAAGTTCCTTTTAGGGAGAATAAACTGATCATTTTATGAGGATACACAAAGAAAGTGTGGAGGCACAGGAAGAAAAATCCCTAATATAACCCATTTCATGCAAGTTAATAAACTTCGTGGTGGACTCTCAAAAGTAAGGAAATAAGATTTTGAGATTTCTTTTTTACACCGTCACTTTTCTTGTAATACCGCCTATGCATATGGAGATTCTAACGGGCTTTCAGATATATATAAAAAAAATAGTATTCCGAAAAAACAAATTTGAATTGCATAGAAGGTGCTGGAGAAAGTGGGATGCAAAAGGTTGGAACCCGATTTTGTGAGAACTACATACATTCTTCACATCCACCCAGTTTTTTTTTTTTTTACTTTATTTTATAAAACTAATAATATTTTTTCTTATTTGTAGACCTAAAGCTTGAATTTTAGAAATTTTATATGTTTAGCTCTCTAAAAAATATTACACAAGCAACAGATAATGTGAATGTTATACAATCTACGAATTTGACTTGCGTGCCGGTCAAAATTTTTTTAAAGGAAACTCGCATGCCTATCAACTAAGAGAATGAGGAATTATATTATTTATTTATGTTGAAATTAAATTATTTTTTTATTTAATTTTCTATTTTTAGTTTCAAGAATTAGGTTTAACCAATTGAGAGAGTTTACTCCATATAAAAATATTTATAAATAACATAAATTTAATATTTATAATGTTTATAAATAATTTTTCTATTTTTTTATTATTATAATTAGAGTTAAATATGTTTTTAATCCCTCAACAATTGAAATTAATCTTTCTTTAAAACTACAACCCAATTTAATCTCTCATATTTAAAAATGCATGAATTTAATCTTTTTAACCAAATTTTATTTAATTTATTTTGTTTAGTTTATTTGACATTTCAAAACGCATTTCATAATAACGTTCAAGTTATTTAGACCATTTGGTATATTTTCACGTTAGTTGAAATGTTATCATGAATTTAATGTACTTTTACTTCAATGTTTGTTGAAATGTTATCATAAAATACATTTGAAACATCAAAAAACTTACTAAAATGTGACTGCAAGAATTAAATTTATGCATTTCTAAAGTTGAGAAACTAAATTAATTTAAAGTTTATAAATAGAACTAATTTCAATTTTAATTAAAAGTTAAAGGATAAAAATATATTTAATTCTTATAATTATTAGTTTATCATATTATATATTTCAAATATTTTTCTCTAATATTATTATTCTTTTGTCATAATTTTAATTGATTATATTTTATACTTTACATACAAAAAAAAATGTTGAACTTAAATGTTGGGCCAAAAGTTCAGCATAGTAAAAGGAGGCTCAATTGTTCAGAATAATAAGAGGTGATTAAAACTGAAAAAGTTAAAAAACTAACATGTGCCGCCGAACCTAAAACTGAGGCAGAGAGAAAAAATGAAAGTTGTGAGATATGGTAAAGTGTGGAGGAGAATCAAAGACCAAAACACAAACCAACAGGCGAAGTTTGTTGCTGCAATAGGCGAATCAACATCAACACCCAAAGCAACCCGATTCTTCTAAGAGTGAGCCAATGAATCATGAAATCATTGCCTAGATGCGTTTTGCATATATTGACCTAGAAACCAACAAAGTGGCAATTTTTAGTGTCAAACTTAGCTCGTTGAATTGCCTCTAAACTCGCAATTTCACACGAGTTTAACCAAGTTTGCTCGAGTTTACACGATCCTACCAAAAAACAATTCTACCTGCGAGTTAAATCGGGTTAGAGCGTGTGAGAATGTAAACTCGTTCAAATTTACGAGTTGACTCACGATTTTGATAACCATGGGTTTAACTGCACAATTTTGTATTTGTATTGATTAAATTTCTTTTAATTAGTTAAATTCTTTCAAGTGGTCGTCAAAATCGATTTGATTTATCTCGATCATTTAGATCTGATCTCATCTTATACCTCAGTTTTAAAAACCCTATTTTTGTTGTAGTAATTAGAGAAATGTCTATACTGAGAATTCTTACACTTAATATCACTAAATTTGATACACACACACACACACATACATATATATATATATATATATATATACATATATATATATATATATATATATATATATATATATATGAAGTTGAATTAATTATAAAAGGGTAGAATCCGAGCTTTGGGAAAATACAAAGAGTACACAAATCCGTTAGATCCCTACATCAAATAAAAGGATACTTACTATTGACTAGCTGAAAGTTGAAGCAAGTCACCTCTCACCCTCTTAATCTCCCTGCCTCTCGAATCAAAAATGAATACTCTGTCAATTAGGTGCAGGCTGCTGCTCTGCTTGCTGACTAACGCGCACAAATAGCCGGAGTTATAGAATATCAAACTCCGTTCGGTGATTCTTGCCTTGAAAATATAGAATAGCAAGGTTGAGACGTCTATGTAATGTGCATATAACATCTCACAAAAAATAGCAATGCAAGTTTAGGAAAGGAAAGTGATGCTTACCACAGAAGCTGCCGACGGAAAAAGGTTACCAGTTAACATCCAGCATGACCAACAAATCTCTAAGCACCAATTCATAGGTAAAAACACACTACTATAAGATCAGTTGGTTCAATAAATAAGTAAACAGGTCGATGATTACCAAATTAAACAAGGCACCTTTCCGTTTAGCATAGAGCACTGAATCAATCACGACATATAACTGAAAGATGAACAAGGAATCGCCATAACCATGAGGACTTTGGAGTAAATTCAGAATTCAATGCATGAACAATTAGCAGTTTGGATCATATTCTTGAAATCGGCTCTTGAAATTTTTAACAATTTTCGTTTCCTCATCCTTGCTATGTTTGTGATTCCTCCAATCTGCATTATCTGCCATATTGAGCAACCCAGCCATGACCTGCGTCGCGTTTACAGGTATTAACATTCACTGATAAATACAAAGAGTTGCAATGTTAACCCAAGCATGCTACCATTGATGACCTCTTTCTGAAAAAGAAATTTTTAAGAAATATATTGATATGATTTGTTTATTCAGTGTATCAATATTAGAAGGCTACCTCACGGCCGAATTGGGCAGGAAATTTCTCGTTCTTTTCAACATGATGCAGCAGAATTTTGCCTCCCGGAACTTGAGCATAGAACAAGCTTGAACCCCCATCAATTTGAGTCTTCAAGAACTTCCTTCCATCAGAAATGCTATCAACTGTGTTGCAACAAAGAACATATGCAGAAGACCAAAAACACCCTCCCACACAACCAGCCAAAATAATAAATAACAAATGTAAAGCATTTTCAGAATACATAAATCAAAGTCCACTGTTTCAAGTCAGGTAATTAGTGCCCGACAATTGATATATAGAGCAAAGGAAAAACAAGGAAGTGGAATAAAGAGACAGGAAATTAATGGATCCAGGTCTGACTCAGATCATGTAGGCAATGAAATATGAAACATAATTTGAAGAATAATACTTACATGTCTTGGCCACAAATTCAAATCCCAACTTTTGTGCAGCTAAATTGAAAACTTTTTCAGCCATAACTGCTTTGGAAGATGGAATGGGAATGGCCTACATCAAAAGGGCACAAATTCAATTAGAGAGCAAATCTAAAACAGTCGATCAAAAATTAAAAACAGCAAACTACTACTGATAGAGCACAAAACAGCTAACCAGCAAAATGAAGAGATTGGCCATGCAACGTGGAATTAAGCAAATTATAAAAAGGGAAAGTGGACAGGGAAGAAATAAAAGTAAACTAGATCGTTAACTCTCAACAGAAACTACTACCTGAAGATTGGCATGAGTGCCACGAATGGAGACCCACTCAAAAAATATCACTTCCTTTTCTTGGAGCCTGCAGTAATTCTTGAGACTGTTCTGAAACCTAGAGAGCTCAATTTCAGATTCAGAAGACATAGATAAGGTACTAGGCATGTGCTCAACGGGTATTATCAGTGCATGGTCCTCAACAAGTGGACCTTTAGCCAGTGCCAAGTAATAATTCTCCCCAATGCTAACGATTAAATGTGTCTCCACATTTGGGCTTGACAAGCAAAACCAACACTCTTTTGACCTGCAGCCATATTTTAGGATAGATTTGTCAAAGACTAAATGCCTAAAAGTTAGATGGAACAATTAAGAAGCAAATAAACAAATATGAGGACTAACTAACTTGCACAATCAACTTTTTAGTGCATTAATATTAGTATTAACATAATAACATAATACTAAAACTTACAAATGAAGTATTACTAACTAACAGAACGCACATTAATTATAGAACATAGTAAGTCCGAAGACAAACCTGCCAGATCCGGGCCTCCTAGAAGGATGACTGTCACCTCCATCCTGCAAGTTGTGCTTAAAGTTGCAGTCTGGGCCCCTTTCACATTTTCCCTTGTTCAATAAATCAAAACAAACACCTCTCCTACACTGCTCCCTTGCATCTGTATCATGTCGAAAATGGCACTTCTCTCCATGTGGACAAGATCCAGAAGAGACAAATTTGAAACACAGCTTATCCGCTTGTCCAGTTTCATGTTTTTGTCGCTTTTGAGAAACATCATATCTCCAATATTGAGACTCAGAGATAGAATCACTGGATCTCTTCGTGGAATCCACAGGAGAAGTTCTTTTCTCCACAAATGTGTAAGGTGATAAAGTGGTACTTGTGGTTTTCATAGCAATCTCAGTTGAAGACATGGTCGAAGCAGGCGTGGGGGAAATTGCATGAATAAATTTCTGGAATGCAGAAGCAAATACAATGTCAGAATCACTGAAAAGCTATTAATCTTTTAGGGACCGAAAAAACAGTACGTTAATTTTGTTGATAAGAAAAATAAAGCACTATCTGAAATCAGAGTTATCAATAGCACGCCATAGCAGCATAGCAGTGCACAGCCTCCCATGGCCATTATATGAATTGCCATAGCTTCACACTTCACCATAGTGGCTGCAAGAGGCATTTTACTACGGCACTGCTATCCTGATGGAGTCCAAAATCCTTACAATGGCATTGATCTCCAATATAACAGTAGAAAGGCCTTTTATGAGGATAATTTTGGGATTCGAGTGGAACGGTTTCACTTTGCAGAAAATGCTCATATTTCATAGCAATTATGATTCAGTTGTCAACTCTCCTAATTGCAACTACTGTGCGACCATGATGTGACCCTCTGGACCACTGTGTGAACCTCTGCTGACTCTCCAGAAACCAATCTACCAGCTCTTTTTACTTTTCTTTTATTCAAATTCAGTTTTCTTGTCTTTCTACTGAACATTTTTCCTGTTCTCCTTGTTCCATTAGTCTCTGTTATCTATTTATTGTTCCTCTAGTTTGAGCTGTGAAGGCTTTTTGTCATCTATTTATCAGAGAGATCTGAACCCTCTAAAGTGAGCAACTCATTTTAAAAGGTAAAGTCGGCAAATGTGGGTGTGTGAGGGATCAAATGACATTACAACTCTACACCACATCAACTACGAAACCTTCAATATCTTTTGTGGGTGTGTGGGTGGGTGGTTGTGGAGAGGGATCAAATGACACTACACCACATCAACTACGAAACCTTCAATATCTTTTAATTATAAACTTTCTTTTTTTCTAAAAAATAATGTTGGATTGAAAGTTCTTATCACTTAAATCATGTCTAAAAAAGTAATATTAATCTAAAATTACTAGATATCCCATCTATATGCATCAAAATGACATAATATATAATTCTTGAAATATACACCAATATGAACTACTTGATTAGCATCTTATTGTTGTTCATCTTTTCTAAAATTTGACACACAATAAAGGTAAATTATAATTCAAAATGTTGATTTTGATAAAGAGTTATTGAAGGTGCCATAGTTAATGTAACTCGTACCAGCATCATTTGATTTCTCCCCTACACACACACATACAAATATGAGGGATCAATTGATTCCAAGGGTAATTTTAAGAGAGTTACTCCTCATCCTCACTATTCATTTCTTTGTAATCTTGGTTCAACATAGTAACTCGTATTAACCATTGGCTTAAAATATGATTCATGGTTTATGAACCATTCGATAGTGATTGTTGATCCAGTCTGTCCACTTCATTATTTTTGTTCATATAATAGGGCAGATTTGATATATTTATGCATGAATGAATTGGGTGGTTGATGAATAAATGGATGCAATTGTTACCCCTACTATTACCACATGAAAATGGTAAAGTATCTACTAATTCAAAATTTTCAGTTAAATAAATAAACAAAATACAAAAAGAAGAACAATAAGACCAACAAACAAACCTGTTTATTTCTATTTCCAACAGATGCAAGCCCTATGAAACGGGTGATATGCACAGCATCAACATTGGTATATGGTTCACGGGCATAGTATATACCTTTCGTGCCTGCAATGTGATAACTAACCCCAAAAATAACCATAAGAAAATAACTGCAGTGATCAGAATCAGGCTTACAAAAGCCACAAGAAAGACCACAAAACCTACATTCGACATACCAAAGTCTTCCAGAATACTCCAAAAATCCCGATCTTATAGTTCCCCCTTTAGATTTAAAAATTTTAATTAATCTTTCTCTCAACCAAATCCCATTTTCGTTTACCACTCGTGAGATTGTCACTCCCAATAACAAGAATTGCAAATACAATATTATGTTTTACTGTCCTACAACAACTACAGTAAACATGATAGAACACAAAAGTCACTCAATTGAACAAGGAACAAGAGACCTAACCCTCTCAACTCCCATGTGCACAATCCAATTCCAAGCAAACAATGTGAAATGAGGCTTAAGCATGCAATACCATTTGTTAAATATAAAATGCCTAGGCTATTGACCATTTAGGTAGTTTGCACAAAAAACAAAAATAACAATTACCGAGGCTTGATCTCCTGTACTAACTCCGATATGGTTGAATCACTGCCTACAACATCCGAGGCTCCAGCAGGAATGTCCGAAGCAGCTGCTCCATTGGTGACGCCACTTGGCCATTCATTAGTAATAATGAATCAAGGAAGTGAACACAGAGAATCCTCTCAGCTTATATTATATGCAATGTGAGAAGTAACAAGCATGTAACTAACTAACTCTGTCTGTACAAGAGATAATTCACAACAATTGAAGGATATGTCAAGAACAGATCAACAATTTCTGGTTCCTCTGCAATAGCTCGCAAAGCATCAACATCATCTTCGCTGTAAGTTCCAAACTGTTGAACACTGGATGACTTCCTACCAGATAAATAGGCCACGGATAACCCTACATGCAACTGCAACATTTAAGCCACCGAATTCAAAAGTCCTAATCGAATTGGCAAAGCAAAAGAAAGAGTTGGTACCGAAGAGGGGGAATTTGCCACTGCCTTTCAACCAATACAAGTTGTGGCAAACCTTGAAGCCGTCCATCATGAACCCGCGGTTGGCGGAGTCCTTGGAAGCTTGCAAGAGAAATTTAGGGGCGGCGACGCCGTAATCGCCGACGAAGTAAGTCGGAAGCGGAATCGGTGATCCACCTTCAATGTAGGCCGTGAATTCTTCCAGTTGCTCCGGTGAGTCCGGGAAAAACTGGCCTACGCACAAAAGCGCGTCGAATGGACCTGCAGATTTGCTCACCTGCAGCAATCACATGAAAACAATGTTCCGAGTGAGTAACGATAGAAACAAACCCTAGATTAGAAGCAACAAAGGATACGGTGAGACTCACTGAAGAGACGCGCTTGAAGAGTTGGCTGAGGCGGCCTAAAACGTCGCCGCATAGAAGGATTCTAGGAGCCATAATGAAACCACCAACACAGAAATAAGGTTGACGCACTCAAATTTCAGTGTAACTCTTCACTCACGGCAGCGAGCTGAGTTTGGTTCTATTCAATCTCAAGAAACATGGGGATGTGAAATTGTTAGGCACATTTAAAATAATAAATATATATATATATATATATATATATATATATATATATTATACAAATTCAAATTTATGAAAATAAAATTAAAATTAATACTTTATAGAACTGAATAACCTTTACTTAGTATGAAACCAATGAATATCTATTTACTTACTAACACTTAAATTGTTTATATTATTATTATTATTACTATTATTATTATTTTATGTTTTCACTCTAAACGTCAAATATTATAAAGTTTAAGTTTGTGACCTTTATATTACAAAAAAAAATTATTTATATCAAATATTAAATACTAAAATTAGAGATGTCAAAATGGATTATAACTTTTGAACTAACCTGGTTCACTATGGGTTCAAATCGGATTGTGTTGAAAAAAATTTTTTCTTTCAAAATATTGGTTGAACTGAATCAGGCTCACTTAACCCACCAACTTTTAAAAAAAAATAGTTATTTACTACTTATAATTATATAGGTTCACAATTTCATATTTTTAAATACTATAATATTGTTCAATAATATTTGAATAGTTTGAATGTTTAATCAATTTGATTATGAAGTTATATACATTGATACTTGAATCTTTAAATATACTTTGTATAGTAAATTACTCAAGCATTGTCTTATAAACAAATTTTTCTAAATTAGCATGACAAAAATGTGTAGTTTTTCATTTATATTTTGTTGAATAACATGATAGAAAATATGTAATATTACCCATGTTTTCTTGGAATCATATATTGGTGGTGAGCATGATAAAGACATTGATTCTTGATTATTTTTTTTGTGATTGTCATCTCATTGGTTGCTTAAAAATTATTTAAATATTTGAATACTTAAAATAAATAAATATTTTTTTATGTGAATTGGTGAGCCAACTCAATTAATCCACCAACTCGTGGTGGGTTGAGCTGGGTTGCAAATTTTTTGGCTCACCATAAAGTGAGTAGGGTTGGGCTCATTCATTTATAACCTGGCTCATGATGAACCAACTTGTGTGAGCCAACTTGGCTCACTTTAACATGTCTAGTTGAAATACACCTAGATGCAATGGGTCTTGGTAATACTATTAAACAAATAAATAAAACATTTGAACAACTAAATTGTTGTCACAACAATATCGTGAAAAAAGAAATATTCTGAATTTTATGTCTCTTATGGTAGAACAAAACAATGAAGTTTTTGATGAAAATTCACGAGACTCGTCCACCTAGTTATGTTCCATTCTCAAAAGTGAATGCAATAATATTTCTAATTAATATTTTCATGGTCATAATTATGGCCTTGGTCGTGGTTGTGGTCCTGGTTGTGATCATGGTTATCGACATGATCATAAAGAAAATTTCAAAAAGATATTTTATCACCACAAGTGGAACGATAATAATGTGAAAAAGGAAAAAGAAAAAAAAATGAAAAATAATGACAAATAAGATGATAATATAAGTTTTATGTGATTATGTCCAAATGGTGTATTATCAATTATAGTTAATGAAATAGATTTCATATCTCATATTTAAATATCAATTACTTCTTTTTAATGTTTTTATGTATTTTTTTTTTCGCATGAGAATATTTAACTCTTAATTTAAAGTATTCAATGCATAAACCATTCCTTTGTTCATAAAATAAAAAAAATGTATATTTTGTACTTTCTTTGCTTAATTTTTGTTTCATTTGAAGAACTTTTGTTTTGATAAAATAATTTTCATTATATTTCAACGGTTCAACTAGTTTGATATATGTTCTACTGCATATATATGAAATAACTATGCATATAAATTACGATTAATATAAGAAGATAGTATATGTTGAAGCGATGATATGTTTGAAATTACTAATAAAGAATATACTAAATTTAGTTAAAACTGTAGTTTAGTTCACTATATACCACGGTTTCATTCAAGGAACTGTAGTGATATAGACTACAATTTTATGCAAACTATATTACCCTTAATAGTTTAACCTACTTTATTTTAACTGTGCACGCGTTAATGCCACTATTGATTATCGTTACGTTGAATGCAAATTTTTCCTCCTTCACCATGAAATGTGAGCTATTTGTCTCTTCTTCTAACTTTGACTTAGTACCACCCCATTAATTGTCCTCTGTGTAGGTTCACGTCTCATTTCTTCTCATTTATTTCCTCCTCCATTTATTTTTTTTCCCTCTTGTATGATCCTAAATTGTAACATCTCGTCAGGATATTACTGATTTATAAATAAATAAATGAAATAAATAAAACTGTGCGTTTAATAATGCCTCATTTTCCCAAAACGCAGGAAAATTTAAAACTTTATTAAATGGGCGGATAAAGTGTACAACGTCCATTACAAAATCAAAATCCACAATATTATCAAGTCACCCATTAGGGTTTACAAATGTTTTCCAAAAACAAGTAAATACACGTAATAGTTTCCCCAAGTCAATCCCATCTTCGCGACTAGGCTGCACCAAAGCCACCTGCATCACCAACATATGCTCCCGTGTACCGCGTACACGATCATCGCCACACACACGCAGATAGGGTGAGCTTAACAATTAAATCACATATATAAAGTTACAAAAATATAAGCATATAAACACAAGAGATCGTACATAACATAAACATCTCACATTGCCCTATTCTTTAATTCCTACCATCTGACCCCCAATCGAATTATTCGTGTTCTACAACGTCTAAGGATTACTTTAAGGTGACTTGCTGCCATACCTATCGGACACAACCGATAGAGCACGTGCGGGAAAACATGCTACGGATCATACACCGCAACGCCAGGTAGAGTTCCCATATACGAACATAGTTCGTATCGTCCCAAGACTACCAAACTCGTCAGCCAACAACTGAGGAGGGCAATCCATCTGGACCCATCCGTACTGGCCACAACCAGCACACTCACACCGGCAACACTCGCCAACCCGAGCCACAACTCAAGGGTTCCTCGTGTCCATCCGCCATCCCGAGCCACAACTCAAGGAATACCACGTGCTTAACCCCTATCCCGAGCCACAACTCAAGAGATATGTTCCGAGCCACAACTCAAGGAACACCAGCAAACTCACCCTTAAAGCATCACTAGACGCACGATAGATCACAAATTCATAAATAAGACTCCAAGCTGCAGCAGTATAAATCGCCTGGCGGGGGACACGTGCCGCCAGGCGCTGCCAGCTCCCAGACCGCCTAGCGGGTGTCGCGTACCGCCAGGCGCACAGCGCCTCAAAATTCATCTCGCAGCAGGTACCGCCTGGCGATATTATGCTCATCGCCAGGCACCGGCCACTCAGTTGTCCTTCGTTACCAAACTATCGCCTGGCGGACCCAATCACGCCGCCAGGCGCTGTATCAGTACAACAACACTCCAATTGAGTTCCCTGTCACGTGTTTTCATCATTCACAGCTTCTAGCTCCCAATGCTCTTCTCCCTAACTGAATCATAACAAGTCTCTTAGGCTTGACTAGTCACAGTGCCCCTGCATCACTGGAGTACCTTACTTGAAACCATTTCCTAGTCTAGATTCACGTACTCTTGTTATAATTTAGTATAACTCACCCTTTTCTCTAGACAGTACCCATGCTCCTACAATACTTGTCCTCATTTCCTTCCTCTTTTATAGCCTAATTAATTATACAAGTTTATCTCACTATATTTTATACTTATTTCCACTATCCTCATATTACAAGCTCCCACTGACCCTCAACACCTGCTCGATCACCAGTCAGATACCCAAGGCTGCCTCTCAACTATCTAGGGTTTTTCCCAACCTTTCATATTCAATTCAAATCCAAAATGCCAAAAATAATGTTTTTAGTTTGGTTCTCCAAGGTTTGAACCCATAACAATTCAATCACAAAGTAATTACACCACAAATTCAACCAAGTCATGTTTCGTGCTTAACAAATCCAATTCAGACATCATACCATACCAGAACATGATTACATAGATTTAAATAATAAAACAATAACACAAAAGTTAGCATACATAAGACTCGAACCCAAGTCCTCTCACACAATTTAAGTACTCTCAACCACTTGAGCTAGTACTTTCCCACGTCATACCAACCATAATTTAATGTCATAATTATTTCTCCTCCCGTATTTATTAATTAAATTCTACGGGTCTTACATAAATCATATTCCTTTTCATTTATTTCCTCCTCCATTTATTTTTTTTTCTCCTCTTGCATGATCCTAAATCATAAACCATTAGTGTCTACTCGTAACCTGATCTGCAAAAAAAAAATCATTCTCTATCCGCTCGTTTACCCATCGGGTACCCATTTAAAAAAGACTCGTAGATTTTTTTTTTAAATCGCGGATACTCATGGATATCTGCATACCCGCAAATGTTTATATATATATATATATATATATATATATATATATATATATATATATATTTATATTTATATATATATATATATATATAAATTTATTTTAAAAAAATTATAATAAAAAATAAAATAAATTTTAATTAAATTTAACCTAATAAAATATAATTTTAATTTTAATTAAATTCAACTTAATAAAATATATATTAAATTTTAATTTTAATATTTTGCAGGTAATGGTTAACCGCGGTCTACACCCAACCCATTTATAAGTGGGTATTAAAATACTCACTACTCGCAGATGATAAATATCCACAGATACTGTTTATCTGTCACGGATTTTATTCGCGGATACCCGTGAGTGCGAGTATTTTTGTCATCCCCACTTTTGCACCATATTGACATCACACATTTGTTGCTACCCTTTTTCGTGGTTGTGTTGCTACCCACATTCTCTTTCAAGCATGTTCCTATGTTTGCATCCCCTCTTCACCTGTTTTTAGAGATGTTAACGGGGTGGTTAAGGTAAGGGTAGTAGCTTCCCTGTATCTTACCCGTTGGAAATATCAGTTTCGTACTCGTACCTATAAGGTAAGGAACCCACATATTTTTTTAATATCCACGGGTAACTGCAGGTATTTACATAAAGAAAAAAAATTAATATTTATCAACAAATTTTACTCACAAATTCAAAACAAAAATATAATGTATAACATTTATAAATTTCAAACAAAGTACAAATAACATATTTAAATAATGTTGAATGACAGTTTACAAATAAATGAAGATTTTTTAAAATCAATTGATAAAGAATAACCCATTTAAAACTAATGTGTTAATGTTTTAATCATTTTTTTTTAATTTAGATGAGAGTATAGCGGGTACGGGTATCCACGGGTACAAATACTATGATATCCGTACCCGCCCCGTTAATATGCGGAATACCCGTATTCATTACTCGCGGATATGAATTTTTTTGACATCCCTATCTGTTTTGGTGTGTTTAAAAAATTGTTAAATATATTTTTTGTCCCTTAATTGCGACACAAAATTGAAATTGGTCACTGCTCGAAAGTTATGGACCAAACAGAATTAAATTTTTGAACATGAACCAATTTTAATTTTACAGAATAAAAATATATTTAACCCATAGTTTAATAATTCTTTTATTTTAATATGATATTATAATTTATTATATCATATAAAAAGTATATATTATGCCATAATAAAAATATCTTTTACTCTGGACAGTTCTACAAAATAAAAGATAGTTATTTATTTATGTTTTTAATAAAATAAATTATTGGATAGTTTTTTTTTATTTCAAAATAATTATACAATTCTTCATTTTAAAACAATGATTACGTGATATTTTTAATATTATTTTTATTAATGTATATATATATATATATATATATATATTTTTAAATTGTATTTGTTTCTATTTTTAATTAATTAATCATAAAAATTATAAAATTATATACTTTTAATGGAATAAAAATATAAATATACTTACCGTGAAACATATTTATTTTCAGAAGTGATAAGGAGATTCCTCTTTTAATTATTTTTCCTATACATAATTTTTTCGATTTTATATTTTAGGTAATGTTTTTTAACTATTCAAAATAGAACAAAATCATAAACATAATAAAATTATTTATAAAATTATTTATTTTTAATATTTTTAATAAACATTATTTAATGATTTAATAATTTTTTTATTTTAATAATTAATATAATAATACTTTGTTTATGTTTTAAAGAAAGAGTGGATAGCATGTAAGGCGGTTTTACAAGTTTTATATAAAGACCTCCACTAAGTTTTACGTAGAAATGTCAATAAAATTTGTATTTGTAAGTATATTTAACAGGTAAAAAATGGATATTTGCGGATAACAGGAATAGATATATTTTATATTCCACATGTTAACGAGACAAATACAGATATTATATTATTTGTACTCATGAATACCCGTACCCGCTATAATATAATTTAAATTAAAAAAAATTATTAAAATGTTAATACATTAATTTTGAAGAGTTATTTTTTATCAATTGATTTTAAAAAATTTCTATTTATTTTTAAAAACTATCATCCAACACTATTTAAATGAATTATTTTTATCATGTTTAAAATTTATAAAAATTATGCATTATATTTTTATTTAAATTTATTATTAATATTTTTTATTAAATATTAAATATTTATAAATATTAAAAATATATACAGATATTCGAATAACAAATACCTATATATATATATATATATATATATATATATATATATATATATATATATATAATAAATA
>Ga0214542_1005213_pt1 | contig 24973 bp, 15 predicted proteins | sample CNSS1metaG_FD_160096 | JGI IMG/M metagenome (GOLD analysis project Ga0214542, IMG submission 160096) | Root nodule microbial communities from cowpea collected in UCLA plant growth center, Los Angeles, California, USA - CNSS1 | ecosystem: Host-associated > Plants > Roots > Nodule | place: USA...
CCATATACAAAAAAAAAAACAACAAAAAAAAAACCAAAAAAAAAAAAAAAAAAAAAAAAAAAAAAAAAAAAAAAAAAAAAAAAAAAAATCTTCTTTACTTTTAAGTGTAGTTAGAATCATCAGGATCAGGATCAGGATCGTACTATCTGAATCGCGATTCGTTACAAAATTCTCCCGCAGTTACAAAATTATCCTGCAGCGATACATATCGTTTGATGAATCGTTTTGTAACTTGTAACCTGAATCGTAACATGAATCGTTGAATCGAATGTGAATAATGTAATTGCCAATTAGGTTTGCATAACATATGATGAAGGAAAAAACTGGAAAAAATAAAAAAGAAACACATAGGAGAAGAAACAAAGGAATATGAAAGTTCAGGGGAAAGATAAACAGGGAGAAAATGAACAGGAGAAGAAGAATATCAACAAATAGAAGGACAGAAGACAATGTGAAAATGTGAAAAGAAACTGGGAGGAGATGAATAGTGAGAAGGGAGAAGATGAAGGGAGAGAAAGCAAACCTAGGTGACCATGAAAAGATGACCGTGTGAGAGGGACTCTTCTACAAAGCCCAGACAATTTTGCCTCAGCGTCCACCTCCCGGAGCGTCTAGACACGAACACAGCCGTCAACATGTGCACGAAATGGTGTCTGGGGTTTGTTGAGTTTGACACTGGTGGTCTTCTACTCTGTAAAATTAAAATTATGATTTTTTATTCATTTTTTATATTCAAGTAAATTTGTATTTTTTTTTATGAAAAAATGAAGATTATAAGTCGGTTATGAGAGAATATCAGAAAATGAATAAACATCAGAATTAAATATTATGATTTAGAGTGTTAGATTTTTTTTAGTGGTGATTACATTTAAAAGAATGAATCAGAAAATAAAAATGATTATATATAATTTTTTTAAAACAATATGTTATATAATAAAAGAGCAAGAAATAAAAATATTAAAAATAAGAAAAAATAATCAAATGTATATTAAAAATATGATTAGATAGAAAATATATTGAAGATATGATAAAAGTTTTTATATATTGAATTAGTTGAACTATACATCATTGAAACTTTGAAATTCTAACTCAAACATTATAATATGAACAAATAAACAAAAAATATTAAGAATTATGAAACTAAATACTAAGAGAATAATATTTATACAAGTGATGAATATTTTAATAATTTAAATGAGGACGGGATGAGAATTGATGGAAAGATAATTCATTAGAAAGATATAACAAAAATAGACACGAGTCAAACTCACATAAATGATTGACACCACTTCAACCAAAAAACTTGAGACAATGGATTTATATACATGCTACTCGACTTTCTCATTTTTACGCAATATGAGACTTAAATAATTGTAATACCAATTGTGGTCTATCAAGTGGGGATAATTCATTTGAAAAATACAACAACAATAAGACTTAAGTATAACTCACATTAGGGTTTGATATCACCTTAAAAAAAAAAACTAAAGACAATGAGTTTATAAATACTAAACTTTCTCAGTTTTACTCAATATGAAACTTAAACTCACACTTGAAACCTAACAATATCCCCTTCAAGCATGAGCACCCATTTTCGTATCTTTGTTCATCTTAACAACACAACAACAATAAGACCTGAGTCTAACTCTAGGGGTGGCAATGTGGGTCGGCTCGGTCTGTTTAGGCCCGGCCCGCACAATATTGTGGGCTGCCCTGCCCTGCATTTTTAACACGAGCTGAAAAGTTTGTCTCGTCCCACATAAGTGTGGGCCTGCGAGCCAACATGCGGGTCCACGGGCCAGCCCGCTTGTTTTTTTAAATTCTTATGATAAAATTTTCAATGTTTTAAAAAGTGAGAAACTTTAAGAAGTTCACAAAATTAAGTAACGACTTTGGAAAGTTTGATGATAAATTGAAAATTCAACATTTTCATCATATTTATATTCGTACTTTGACATACACGATGTATTATTCAAATTTTAGCACATTAAAAAGTACATAATACTTGTATTTTCTAGTCATACAAGAATTTGGAACGTTAATGCAAGAGTAAAAAGAATAATTGATATACACAAATGCAAGTTTTTTTTTTCTTTTTTTATGCAGCCTTGCAGGCCATCCCGTGGGAGCTATGGGCTTTTGCAGGGTAGGCCACTACGGGCCTATGTATTCATTATCTTGGCTCACCCCGCATTATTTGTGTGGGCATGCGGACCTACTCGACGAGCTAGGCCCATATTGCCACCTTTATCTAACTCACATAAGGGATTGAAACTTATTTGATACTCAATTTTTTCACTTTTACCTAATGTGAGACTTAGACTGACACTTGGAATGCAATAATATCCTCCACGGTGGTGAGTCCCTTCCACATCAGGATGAGTATAGAGACGAGTGCGAGACAAATATTTACATATTCATCCTCATTCCTACACCAATTAAAAAAAAGACTTAAATATACATTTGGACCCCATTTTCGCTGTTTTTATTCAATTTGGTCCTCATTTTCGTTTTATGTTTAATTAGATCCTTATTTTTGTCAAATTTTGGTCAATCTAATCTTTTTTACTAAAGGTGTTTAAATAGTTAATCTTTTTTGCCTATCTGATTTAGCCTATTTTTTTTTAAGACAGTCACCTAGTGCAAGAAATAAGGATTGTTTTTTGTAAATTATAATGAAATTCAGGGTACATAAGGGGTACATCCCATTGGATGGTAAAAAAGATTGATTAGTAAATTTTAAAATATTGTACGAAAAGTAATACGCAACTTTCCACTTATTTGTTTATTATGCCGCACTTATTTGCTTATTTGGTTTGGCCTATTTTTTTTTTCTTCAAACCAGTCACCTAGTGCAAGTAATAATGGTTGATTTTTGAAACTTATAATCAAATTTCTGGTAGCATCGTTTGGATGATAAAAAAAATATTGATTAGTAAATTTTTAAAAACTGTACGAAAAACAATACGTACCTCTCAACTTATTTGTTCTTTATGTTTCACTAATTTGTCAATCTGGTTTAGCCTATTTTGTTCTTAAAGACAGCCACCTAGTGCAAGCAATAAGAGTTGATTTTTGTAACTTATAATCAAATTCGGGGTGGGATACATCCTATTGGATGATAAAAAAATATTGATTAGTAAATTTCAAAAAAATGTACGAAAAATAATATGCAGCTTCCCAGTTATTTATTTATTATGCCCCACTTATTTGCCTATCTCGTTTGACCTATTTTTTTCTTCAAGCCAGTCACCTAATGCAATTTGCAATTTTTGTAACTTATAATTAAATATGTGGTACATAAGAAGTGCATCCCTTTGGATGATAAAAATAAAAGATTGATTAGTAAAATTTAAAAAATTGTACAAAAAACAATACGCAGCTCTCCACTTATTTGTTCTTTGTTCCACTTATTTGCCTATCTGGTTTAGCTTACTTTTTTTATTTTTCAAGACAACCACCTAGTGCAAGAAATAAGGGTTGTTTTATGTAAATTATGATGAAATTCAGGGTACATATGGGGTACATCCCATTGGATGATAAAAAAGATTGATTAGTACATTTTAAAATATTGTACGAAAAGTAATATGCAACTTCCCACTTATTTGTTTATTATGCCCTACTTATTTGCCTGTCCGGTTTGACCTAATTTTTTTCTTCAAGCTAGTCACCTGGTGCAAGTAATAAGAGTTGATTTTTGAAACTTATAATCAAATTTCTGGTAGCATCGCTTTGGATGATAAAAAAAAGATTGATTAGTCAAGTTTAAAAAATTGAACGAAAAACAATACACCCCTCCCCACTTCTTTGTTCTTTGTGTTCCACTTATTTGCCTATCTGGTTTAGTCTATTTTTTTTCTTAAAGATAGCTACTTAGTACAAGCAGTATTTTTGAAACTTATAATAAAATTCGGGTACATAAGGAGTACATCCCATTGATGATAAAAAAAGATGGATTAATAAATTTAATTTTTTTTTTACGAAAACTAATATGCAACTTTCCACTCATTTGTTTATTATGCCCCACTTATTTGTCTATTTGGTTTGACTTAATTTTTTTTTCAAGCCAACCACGTAGTGCAAGTAACAATGATTGATTTTTGTAACTTATAATCAAATTCGAAGTACATAAGAGGTACATACATTGGATGATAAAAAGAAAGATTGATTAGTAAATTTTAAAAAATTGTACGAAAAGTAATACGCAGCTCCATACTTGGTTGTTTATAATTAAATTTAATAATTTATAATTGAATTTCAAAAATAATTAATAAAAATGTCAATTTTAGAAAAAATATTAGTATAATTTTTATAAAGGATATTAAATTTGGTGTCAATTTGGAAAGGACAAAATTGATTCATTTTAACTAAAATTGAGACTAAATTGAACAAAAATAACAAATATAGAGACTAAATTGAACAACAAAATAACACAACTACAACTGACACGTGGCACTAACGTTGACACGTGACATAATTATGACTTGACACATGGACAATTTTTTAAAATTTAAAAAATTTAAAAAATTAAAAAAACCAAGAACTGAAAAAATGTTAACTATTTAAAAATCGTTATTAAAAAAGACTAAATTAACCAAAATTTGACGAAAATGAGGATTGATTAAACACAACACTAAAATAAGGACTAAATTGAATAAAAACAATGAAAATAGGGACCAAATATATATTTAAGCCAAAAAAATTAGGTTTATACCTCTTTAGTTCATGTAAATAATTTCCATCAAAAGGGAAATAAATTCAAATAATATCCAAAATGACAAGTCTATTTAACATCTCAACAAGCATATATGTTTGTAGTAATAGAGTTTTGATTATTTTCACATGAAACTAGTGATATATATTATCCTTCTTAACATAGTCACATTAGTTAAGTTTATATTATTTATTTATTCTAATTTTAAAATTAAGCACACTTAACTTAATTAGTTCACATTAGTTTCAAGTTGTATAAAGATGAAAAATTTAAAAATATTGTTTATATTACAAATTATTTTAGTATGTTAAATTATTAATTCTATAATTTAAAATATATGTTAATATTTTTATCTTTAGAGACAAAATTATTGGTTATAATATATTAACAAAATTATTTTATAGTGATTCAATATTATAATAAAAAAATTTATGTATAGAAAATAATAATTAAGTAAAACTATTTATTTTTAATAAAATATAATGTTAAAAAGTAAGCTATTGAATACCACTTAATTTGATTGTTGGTGTAAAAAATCTATTTCTATTTGTAAAGTGTGGTTCTCTCACACGGCTTCATTTTCATTTTTATTTTTTTCTCCTTCTCAATAATATTCTCTAATTTTTTTTTTCATATCTGATTTTTTTTTTATCTGATCAGAATTTTAATCAGAATATTTAAACTTTTCATTATTATAATTTTTATTATGATTCTTGGTAAGGTCTCATTTTTTTTTTACTTTCAAAAGTTATTTTAAAAAACATTTTATATGTGACGATGCAGGAGAAATTTATGAAGGTGCAACTGGCTGAGGAAAGTTTATTTTCTGTAATTGGTAAGGCCCAATTGTAAGCCCAACTATAGTCATCTACCCATTTGAACCCAACTCTGTATGTCACCGCCGTCGATGTCATAAACCTCTACTCGCCAGCACAAGCAGCTTAGGGCGACGCTGAATATCTCTTTCTTCGTTCATCCTTTCTCGGATTCGAAAATCCGGTCGCCGTCGTAACCATGGTTCGCTCTTTAACTTCACTTATACCTTCTTCGCGTATTTTCAAAATCTTTGGCATGCATTTTCTGATCCCGTTATTGTGTTATTGTAGCCGCAAGGGGATTACATAGAACGTCACCGAAGAGACTATGGCTACCGCCTCGATCACTTCGAGCGCAAGCGCAAGAAAGAGGCTCGGCAAGTTCACAAACGCTCCGCAATGGCGCAGAAGGTTTTGCCGCTTTTTGTTTGAAATTTGGAATTTGAGTTATGTGGTTGTATTCTCGCGAATCTGAATGTTTTTTTTTTTCTAATTCGTAAACAGGCCCTTGGTATCAAGGGGAAGATTATTGCCAAGAAAAATTATGCTGAAAAGGCGCAGATGAAGAAAACGTGAGAATTTTCTCTTTTTACAACATTTATTTATTTATCTATTGTGTGGATGGATTTCTGTATTTCATAATGTTTCAGTAATTGTTTATATTGTATGTTATTTTATGACACGTTGGGGAAGTGTTTTAGTTGTTGATGTGCTACATTTTTTTGTTTGTTTTAAAAAACTGTCTGTGGTTGATTCATTGTGTCTAGGTTGTTTTGAATGATGTGTTTGTTGAAATTTTGTTGATTGATGTTTGATAACTAGCTTGGTAGTTGTTAAGTTTATGAGATAATAATGAATTACCTGTTGTGGTTGACAGTTTGGCCATGCATGAAGAGTCAACATCCAGGCGCAAGGCTGATGATAATGTTCAAGATGGAGCCGTTCCTGCTTATCTTCTGGACCGTGATAACACGGCCAGAGCAAAGGCATATCTCACGTGAATTATTGAATGATAATTTTGATTCGTGATTTCTTTTCGCAGAAGTCATCTAAATTGAATTTCTGATTTTAGGTTCTCAGCAACACCATTAAGCAAAAGAGGAAGGAGAAGGCTGGAAAGTGGGATGTTCCTCTACCCAAGGTAAGATTGCATTTGATACCGTGTGCATGGGTGATTTTAGATGACCTCTGTTGAAATTTGTTTATCACCTGTCACAGAACCTGTGCTCTTCATGCATTAAGTAAACTTTGGATTAAATTTTTAGTAAAAACCTTTATCCTTTTTCACTTAAAGAAAAATCTAAACACCTAGTCCCAATTAAAATTGCCTTCAAGCAAACATACAGACGGGAAGATGTATAGAAAGGGAAAATGAAATGTGGTGCGTGTGAGAATAAATAAGTACACATTATAAGAGAAGAACTACTAGTTGTGGTTACTGGTTGCTGCTTGGTTGGAGCATGGTTGTCAATACTCAGTAGTGTGAAATAGTGGAGCGCTATTCTGGAAATGTGTTGTTTAGGGGCTGGTGCATTCTATTAAAATTGAATAGCAGCTTTCTTGGCTGTGGTAGTGCAAACAATTACGCAAAACCCCTGCTGGAGTAGGGGCTATTATTGTGTGAGTCACGAATATTCTATCTGAACCATGACACAGAACTATGATCCTACTTTCTTACTTTCTGATTCACTTGCACTTGCACACACTATTATGCGGTAGCACCCACTGTTCTACTTTCCCTTTAACACCTACTCATCTCTGGCAGCATTTCAAGCATCTCCCAGTATTTTCCTTTCTGGCCATTTATGGTGACTGTTGTTGGCTTTTCTCAACCATTGCATCCTCTGTTTTCCATAGTTTTTGGTCATTCCTTCAGTTACCAATTTTGGCAAACACGCTGCTGTTTCTAGGCATTCGTGACCTTTTTGTTGCTTCGCTCTGTTTTTCTTTAATATCTATGTACAAGCTTTTGTCTCACGGTTCTGTGCTCTCTTCTGAGTTTTATCTTTTATTTTTATTCTTAATCTCTTATTATTCAGAACATATACCATTGTGCTGCTAGGTAGGCCGCTATGGCACCACTGTTTGGGAGAAATAACCACTGTTGATAAAAGTAGTTGTGACAAGTAGGACCTGAACTTTTGACCACAATTAAGGAGCTAACTCTGCCCATAGATTCTTGGGTTCATATTATGGTGATTGATGCCAGCAGTTTGGACACAATTGAATAGAGGGTGTAATTATTTTGAGTGGACAAAAATAGTGGAGATGGAAAGGAATACAAAAAGCTGTACAGTTTGCAATGACACAACGAAATTGAATAATAAACAAATCACATAGACATCATGTGAGTGTTGACTGCATCAGTTGATAGAAAAATAACTAATCAATATTCATGTGTGTATTTCCTACGTAGCAACATGAAAAGTATAGCATATTCAATACAGATTCCTTTTTATGAGTATTTTTTGTATCCTTTTTGAAGGAAAGGATGCCCCTTGGGGGTGGGGTTGTGTTCCTTTTTAGTTAACAAGAATGTATGCCTTCTTCGTTTCTTCAGGTTCGTCCTGTGGCTGAAGATGAAATGTTCAAAGTGGTCCGGACTGGTAAAAGAAAGAGTAAGTATCATATTTATCTGTCTAAACTTAATTTCCAGCTTCAGTTTTTAAATTTCTTTTCACCTTATTGGCACCACTTGATTAAAATGGCATAAAATTGTTATTTTCAAGTATTAGTTAGATTGTATTATTGTCTTCATCTGTCTACAAATCTACAAATCATGCTTGTGTATGATTCATAGTTCATTCTTGCATTCTTTGCTTGAATAGGTGGAGGATATTGAGTACTTGAAATCTTTACGTGTTCTTGTTATGTCATTAGAGAAATCTCTATTTGGGAAGGTGTCTTTCTGTCATTGTTTTTACGGTCTGTTAGTTCATCATGACTCATAAGCACTCGGTGTTATTAGAGTATTAGACAAAAAATATAATGATCATTCCTGAAGCGCATCTGACAGTTCATGATTAACCATTTTGCAGCCAAGCAATGGAAGAGGATGGTTACTAAAGCTACATTTGTTGGGCCTGGTTTTACCAGGAAGCCTCCAAAGTATGAGAGATTCATTCGTCCAACAGGTTTGCGGTTTACCAAGGCCCATGTCACTCACCCAGAACTTAAATGCACGTTTAATCTAGAAATAATTGGAGTAAAGAAAAACCCTAACGGCCCTATGTACACCTCACTTGGTGTCATGACCAAGGGAACTATAATTGAGGTATTTATATTTCATTCTCTTCCAATCTATTAGTGGAACTCAATTTAACTTTTTTTTTTATCACTGATAACTCTATCAAACTGTGTTTTCTTATTTCACTGCTTAATGTATATAATTCAGGTGAATGTCAGTGAACTTGGACTTGTCACACCTGCGGGGAAAGTTGTATGGGGTAAATACATATATTTTTTTGTTTTATCACTGTTGGCTGAATTTTCAACTGAAAAGTCTGACATTGACACACGGGTTTTTATTTGCTATGTATGCAGGTAAATATGCTCAGGTTACCAATAATCCAGAAAATGACGGTTGTATAAATGCTGTATTGCTTGTTTAAGGTCATAGCAACCATCGGAGATCTAACTTGATTTCAAACGCTGTGGTCAAAGTTCTACTACTCCTGTGCTTTTTTCTGTCCTATGCTATGACTGTATCACCGCCACCAGCGTTTGCGGAAAGTTGTCCAATCTTTGCCGGGGCCAGAGACTTTGTCTGGGGAAACAGTGAAAGCATTTTTTGTTATCAGATTGCGATACTGACATGTTCTTTGGATAGTCAATGCTAATGATCAGTTCTAGCACTTGACATTTTGAGGTAACTGTTGTACAAGAGTCAGACAGGTCGGATGAATTTATATACTTCATTTGCAAGACAAGACATTTTAGGTAGCTGCATTTATATGTTGTGGCACAAATTTATATTATTTATTGCCAATCGCCAAATTTTATTTATTGCACACTCTTCCTAATGGATGTACCAAGCAGACTTTTTAAACAATTTGGACCTTTGAATTGTCAGTTCGTCCTAACAAACTTTTGTAGCCTATCGGAAGGAATGAATGACAAGTCTATATAAAATGTTGAGGAAAGTGGAGTCATTTCTATTCGAATATACCCTTCTTTTAGGTTCAGAAGGGTATTGCTTTTCAAGTGAGTGCAAGGAAACTACCACCAGTTATGTTGCTGTTGATTTTTCCCTAGAAAAATTGTTTGTTTTTAAAAGTCAGTACTTGAAAAAAGGATTATTAATGAAATTAGATTTTTATACGATAATAATGATTCTAATAAGAAAAAAGGATTCCATTTATTCATTTTTCTATATTCCAAAATTACATACGAAAAAAGGATTTCATTTATTTATTTTTCTATATTTTAAAATTACATAAAAGATGAAACATCAGGTCGTAAGAGAAACTTGTCAAAATTTAGTAATTAAAATATTATTGTTCAGAAAAGTGATATTTTGATTATTAAATTTTGACAATTTTTTTTATAATATGATGATATCTTTTAATCAGTTATCTATTTACTCATTTTTCTATATTTTAAAATTATTTAAAAGATGATACATCAAGTTGTGAGAGAGAATTATCAAAATTTAATAGTGAAAATATATTTTTTTGATAAGTATGTTAAGAGATGCTAATAGAATTACTCTTTTGTGGAGAGCTTGAATGTGCAATATTTGTTGAATAAGTGAATGTTATTTCTGTCAAATTGGACAGAATCTCCATGCACTGGCCAGGACAGATTAGTGATTCCAAGTACACAAACAATAAATTATGAAATCTTAAATATTAACCAATTAATTAATGATTATAACTGCTCACTTCAGGAAAAGGAATCTCATCATTTAGGAATTAAATTCAATACTCCAATGTCACAAGATGTTTCAAAACCAGAAAGAGAATTCTCTCTCTCTCTCTCTCTCTCTCTATATATATATATATATATATATATATATATATATATATATATATATATAATAGGAACAAAATTTTATAAAGCAAGGAGCCAAGTCCTCACAATAATTCTCCAAAATTACCAAGATGGACCACAATAATATCATGATCTTGGTCAGAGACTACACGTGACTCACTTGATCCTTAGTGGCCCAATAAAATTAAATTAAGAAAACGAAGCCGAATTGTGCAATTAGTTGGTAAACAATGTCAAGATCTCCAATCATAAACCCTATCCAAATCTTGAAATAGATGATTGTGAGGAGCACCGAGTGAAATATGACCAACTTATTTGTAGTTTTGTATCACTGAATGTGGCTCTCATTTAATTGTGTTCCACCTAACCACTACATTTTGGTGCTAATTGTTGTTATAGAAGTTGAAAGAAAGACAATGGTGACAAACATAGTTGACAATGACATGTCACATGTTGAACAATACAATGTAGGAAGATGACCTAACGCTACTTTTCTTCATTTCTATACTTGACTGCATTTAAAGCCACACTCTTCAACACTTGTTTCCTAATCACATGCTTTTCAATTCTCATGATTCCTAATCCAAAATGAATAACAAAAAAAGTTTCAAAGTACAAAAGTTTCTCTTCTTCGGTTCTTCCTTTGTACATTTCAATCCACACTTAGGTTAGAAATGGTAGACATGTTTACATATCTATCTGATGTAAATAGAAATCATATTTACAATGCAATTTTTGGCCTCAAAAATTGACAAAAGTTACAAAGTACTTCTATTTTGAATGATTTTTATTTGAGTTCTTAATTCAATTTAATTTTTTTTTGTCAGCAAGATTTTTTTTTAACTTTTTTATTAATTAATCTTTTGTTCGTGTATGTATAACTAATATTTTATGCTGAAACATGTTTAGCTTATGAATCATCGTCCTCTCAATCTCTTCTTAATCCAAGTCCTTCCTACAAAGTGTCTTGTCTAAAATTTTCAACGCAAAACAACCACAGCATAAAAAGTAGGTGCATTTAATTATATTATATTTAAAGGGTCTCCATTAAATATTCACAAATAAAAAGATATTTGATAGAGGGTATACATGAAAAAATAAAAACTCGTTCTAGGAGAGAAAACTGTTTAAAGATACGAATATAAAGTCTCATATTAAATAAGACTAAACATTTTGAAAAACATATTTAAGAAAACACAAATATAATGTTTTAAATCTTGAATTGAATAGAATAACAATTTTTATATAATGAAAACTCTAGTAATAATGAATATTCTCTTTCTAATCTATAAGATTGGTCCACCCATATTTGTTGTCTTCATCTTTCTTTTTACATTTTTCATTTGGTTTAAAATATCTTCATATTTGAATCAAATAAAGAACTTATTTATTTATTTCAATTCAATCAGTCATTATTACAATATTTTTAATTAATGACATAACATTAAAAAAATAATATTAAATTAAATAGTAAAATAAATTACATACCTGCTATTCTATATACATTATGTGTCATCTTGCAAATATATACTAAGGCTATACATACTCTACAGTAAAAAATTAATCTCTTTAGGAAGTATAAAACTAACCACATTATAATTTTCTTTCCCTTGATTTTTATGGATAATGGATTATCTCAAGTTCAAACATGGACCACACAATTGACCCTTATTTTTGTTGTACCCCAGACAAAAATAATATATACAACTCATTAATTAATTATCTCCACAAACAGGATCCTGCATAAATCTTGAATCTGTGTGGTTGTTTTCTTATTTTTGTAGAAAAAAAAAACACTTCAATGTGTTTTTTACCTCATAGCATCCATGTCAAAGTTGGAATAACTTGAAAAAATAAAAATAAAACTATAGTTGGTTTTGACTACTAACTAAATGAAGCATATTACTAACTCCATTCTTTTTCCTTTTTCTGAGAAAATTTTTAACTGAATAGAACAGACCAAGAAAGTCACGTACCAGTTTCTAAATTTCCACTAAGAGGTCAAGAGAGAATGCTATTAAGAATATAACATAATTTCTTTGACATCATGTTACATCACAACTGCACAAAAAAAATAAATATTAAATAAGACTTTGAATAGAATATAACTATATAGTACTTTCTTGCAGACATTGCTTTGCAATAAACAAAATGGTGTTTTGTTTATTATAGAAAGTAGAAACCACATAATCTCTTTGTCTCTTCCCTCTTTTCTCTGCCAAGAAATATGTTTAGAGAAGCTAAGCATGTGCATGCACAAGTTGGAGCACTTAATGGCTTAAAAAAAAATAAGTTCAACTTGTCTGTTTTATACTCATAAAATGTGTAAAAAATTATATGGAACCAAATGTGGATCTTTGATATTAATTCTTATCTGCTAGTTGAGAAAAATCTTTATACGTTGCTTGTGTAAAAAAATATAATTAAATCTCAAGTTTGAACATACAAGATTCTCGTGAATGGTGCCTTTAGAAGAGTTTGAAAAACAATGCAGAAATATCTAAACGCATCATGTCGTATTCATGCTACGTACAAAAGCATATTTTTAAAGTAAAATAATATGATGCTGCTGTCATTATTTATGCTAACTTTGTATTTTTTTTTCCTTCTTAAACTAAATCTTTCTTTCATAGACTCTTCTTTCCGACAACTTCTGAAATTTTTTTCACAGTCTCAATTTATTTTAGTGGTTCAAAATTTAAAACATGGTAGTTCTTCTAATGTGCTGACAATATTTTTCTTTGATTCATTTGACTAGAAGTTTTGAATCACACAAAGACAATCCATTTATGGCTTTATCCCTCTTAGCATATTATATAATATGAGATATTAAAGTGTCATGAATGAGTTATTATGAGATTGTTTGAAGCTTCTTATAGAGTTTAAATTTTAGCCTTGAGTTTGAGATTTGTATAAAAAAAAAAGATAAAAGTGTGAAGTATAAAGGAATGAATCTCAATCATATAATGATATGATTAAAGTTAATTTATACAAGATAACTTATGATGTTCTGAGGTATATTTATTCATGTGCATGTTGGAGTAAAAAAAAGAGCCATTAATAATACCACATGAATTCAAGCTTCTTCAACCCACAATTCACGACTTTGTGGAAAATTGAAGTTGTAGTATCCAAAAGACTCGTCTCTTGTGAACAAGATATAGAGATAATATTTTTGAAACAAAGATTTACTTTTTTATTTAAAAATTATTTCTATATAACTGTACAAGTTTTAATTTCTTTTCAGATGCTTTTACTTTATAAAACTGAGAAAGCATTCTTCCCAATTTTATTGTTGTTTCTTTTATCTCCTCTGAGAAGTATGAAGGAGGTGGAACAATGGTTTAATCAAAGGCAATTATATTTCCCTAGAATTGAAGTTATCTGATTGAACTTCTTAAAAATAATTGTGAAATACCTTAAATGAGAAGTATTTGTACCTTAAATGGAAGTGATTTTTATATTTTTAATTACTAACAAGTACATTAAGTAAAACTCTTAATATAAAATTTATAAATTCATGAAACAAAACCATTTGCATACATTGTGGTAACAATTTGACATGAAACAGTTCACTGCTATCTTCCATAAAGCTTCAATAGGTTCAGCAGTTACCACCAACAGCTAAATGTGTATATAATAATTTCTGCAAGAAAGTGATTTCTGAGATTAAGGAATAAAAAAGAAGAAACAATGAAAGTGCTAACAAGTAATTGGGTGGATATTTATGAGATTGGAAAGGTAAAGAATATGTTATGATTGTCCATTTTACACAATGAAAGGTTATAAAAATAACAAAATAAGAAATTTCAAGGGTGGATAAACAAATAAGTGTTAGTTTATTCTGAAAGGGTCCACAGTTGACAAAAAGTCAATAATCAATGTAGCTTGACAAAAGCCTTTTTTGACAAATCTTTCTCAGTGGTTATAAATTATAATTACTTATCCAAATCAATGTCAGGTTCCAAAGCACAGAGAAAATTAACACTTGAAAGGGAATCAGCAGTGTGAAAGAGTTACAGTGGTTTAAACATTTCAAGGGGCATTGTCATGAGAAATTAACTAACTAACTAACTAACCATTGAAGAATACAGAAAGAGACAAAAAAAGGGTATCCCCAGATACACTCATAATCAGGCACCAGTCACTGTTGCTTATGCACTGGCAAGTTTGGCATTGACAATGAAACCTAATTCTGTGAACAAGTTCCTGCAACTTCCATACTCTCAGTGCCTGTTATTCCATTTGGAAAATGTAAGCCATTCATGGCAAAAAGAGTTGATGATATTGATTACAGATCCAACGTGTTCATTTATCACAAACATCCAATAATGAAGTTGGCAATGATGTTAATGGATTGAAACTGTTTCCATCAAGATAGCTGGATGGTAGGCCTGTTGCTCTGAAGCATCTAACTGGACCCACCAATTACACTCATAAAATGCTAAATTTTCCAACATATGGATGGGACCAGGATGCAGTGTTTGAAACAAAATATGGGAGACAAAGGTGGTTGATGACATATTTTGACCACATGGAAGAGGTACCACTGTGTGATGATTATCCTACAATGTCTAACAGAAAGAAACACAAAACAATTTTGAATTTTATAGTAATGAATCAGAGTATACAAAGAACCTCCCAGATTGAGGTAGGTAACTGGGGACATTATGCAGAATAGGGGACTAATTGCTTCTTTCATCATTAAAGTACAAATAGATATCAGCAAAACTACTAGGAAGAAAAATAATATGGCACATTGCTTTTCAGTTATCATGACAATCATCTCCATCTATTAGGCTGATGATTGTGATATCTACTACTACTACTACTGTCATCTTCACTCTGAGAGTTGATTTCTCCACCTGTTTGCCTTTTATCTAATCCTGAGCCCTTATGCTCCAGTTGATAATCACGGTGGGAACGGGAAGATTCTCCCTCAGTTCTTCGTTCCTACAGACAGGAACAACAAAGGAAAATAGAAAAGCATCAGATTACAGCAAAACTGAACTCTTTTTCGGAATTTGGATTCCCTGTTGGATTTTTTTGTGTTGTCTTACTGCTGTGTCTTCAAAGTCTACTGATTGACACTTTTTTTTTTTAAATATATTAAAAAGAATTATAATATACAAATATCGGTGTATTTTTAATGTTTGGCAGAAGATAACACGAAAAAATTCAGTAGAGAATTTGGACTTTTAAAGTTTGAAAAGGAGAAAGAACATACATCACGGAATAAGAGGTCCTCAGCCTCGAGCATGTGGATAACATGGCCTATTTTAGGCCTCTTTGCAGCATCAGGGTCGACACATCGAAGAGCAACCAAAAGAGCCCGTTTAATAGCCCTTGAAGATGGCTTTTCAGCAAGCTTAGGATCAACTACTTCCTCAGATTTTCGATTCCCAACCATGCTTTTCAACCACTCTATTAAATTAACCTGCAACAATTCCAACTTCCACTGTTAGGGGAAACAAGAGAGAACCATGCAGAGAACAAACAATAAAATGAAAAACTTTAAACTGTTTGACCATGTTGGTGATGGTTTCTAACCTCTCCTGGTGGTCTACTATAATCAACAGGACTTCTTCCTGTAATTATTTCCATGATTAGTATTCCAAAACTATACACATCACTCTTCTCAGTCAGCATTCCAGTGCAGGCATACTCAGGTGCAACATAACTGAAGAAAAAAGAGAGAATCACTAATTATGATTGAGTACCTTGAATTTGAGTATTACAACCTCGGTTCTCATCTATAAGAAAAAAACATCACATCTTTTATTTCCTTGAATGCTATTTATAACATTAATTATCGTCTGACCTTTGGTTATACCATCATAATCTGTATTTTGTGTTTTACGAAAAGGACATTGCAGGAAGAACATCTATTAACTGTAAAAATTAATGCACTTTACTGTTTTACTTAACATGTGCAAAGTTAGCTTTTCTTTGATTATACATGAGAATGGAAGTAGTAATAGCTAATTATAATAGAAAATAGAGATAGGAAAAAGCTTAGTTAAACCATACTAACCCAAAGGTTCCCATCACTCGAGTAGTGACATAACTATGATCAGCAGACAAAAGCTTGGCAAGCCCAAAATCAGAAACCTTTGGGTTCCATTGACGATCAAGAAGTATGTTGCTTGATTTCACGTCTCTGTGGACAACTTTCGGTTCAAGACCCTCATGAAGATAGGCCAGTCTGAAAAAGATACACAGAAGAAATCACTTTGATCAAAGCCTTTCAAGCACCGAAATGGATATCAGAATGCATATTAAACCATTGATATAGTACCCTTTTGCTGTGCCCAGTATAATGTTCATTCGGATATCCCAAGTTACAGGGCTCACGGCTCCAACATCGCCGTGCAGCCACTGTTCTAGATTCCCATTGTCAACATATTCATATACAAGCATCCTGCGATACAAAAACATACACCAAATGTTACAACCTTCAAACCAAACAAACTTTCTATCTTCAATGTTCAAAGTAAACTGGAAAAATACCTGTACGCCCCCTCAACACAGTATCCAAGCAACCTAACAAGATTCTTATGCCGCACACGACCAATTGCTTCTACCTCTACTTTAAATTCTCTCTCAGCTTGGCCCCTGATAATGAGTTAGACACTAATCACTTGTTAGAGAGAGACAAATCCAAGACCACATTATTTTCAGTGAGTAACCAAAGACGAATTTAATTGCAAATCTCAACAAAGCATGATTCTACAGAAACTCCTGAAAGTGACAACATTATCAATTGAGTAGTAACAAACAAGGAGCCGAAAAGAAAAATGATTCTTTTCTTCATATAAGTAAGCGACTTTACAACACAACACCCAGAAGCAGAAGATAAGGATAACACAAAAAGGAAAACAGGTTAAAAAGTATTACAAAAACAGTAGTGGCAAGAGTAAAACAGAAGGAGAAAACAAGAAGAAAAAAAATATAAAGAAAAGAGTCAATCACTGTTCACCACAAGAACTAATTCACTTCAAGCAAGTAAAGCTGCGTTCCAAACTTAGCACAAGCATCAATTTAGCTCAACCCAAGCATTTCTTTTTTCAAAAAATCAAATTAAGAAAAAAAACGACCCAAAACCAATAAAACCTGTCTCCTATGCAGATTTAAAAACACGACATGAAAAATTCAACCCCAGACACCCAAACTAAGAAAAAAAACATAATTTACATAAACCCATGAATTTCTCCTGACACTTTTACTTTAACACACAGAGACCCAACCACAGATCAGAGAAACTCCATTTTTCTTCAGCCACCCCAATTAAACCTCAAAATAAATTTTCCGATAATTCCTTCTAAAAATTTCATCTTTAACCAAGTCAAAGAATTGATCGATCCATGTAGCCCACCCCACTTAAACTGAATTTAAATACCACAAAAAAATTGAAGCATGTAATAAGAAGAGAGACATACTTATTATTCAAAAGGTTCTTGACAGCAACCTTGTTTCCATCAGGTAACAACCCACGATACACAATTCCATAGCCACCTTCACCAATCACGTTCTCTTCACACAACCCATTAGTCGCAGCTTCGAGTTCCCTCAGCGTGAACCACCTCCCCCACCCGAGATGCGACACTTCGGGGCCCACACTCCCGCTCCCCAGCGACGACGCCGTTTCGCACAAGCTCAACGCTCCCCTGCTCTCCCCACTGGAGTACAGTACGGCGGCGGCGCGTGGCTCCGCCTTCGGAGGCGGGAGGTTGACGGTCTCGGGCGGCGGGGCAACGTGAACGATCTCCAGGATTTCCTTGGAAATGGGCGGCGTGGGGATGGCAGCGGCGCGGCGGCGGAGGGGAGTTTTGTGGTGGTGGCGGCGGCGGGATGTGAGGCAGAGAGAGAGGAGAAAGAGGACGATGACGATGATGGATCCGACAAGGATTCCGATGACGACCCAGAGACGGAGGCCGAAGATGGAAGTGCGTTTGGAAAGCTCTGTGTCGACGAAAGCTGCGTCGTACACCGACATGGTTGCAAACACAGAGGGTGTGTTGGTGTTAGAAAATTGGTGGCATTGGTTTTGGGTGGGAAAGTGAAGTTAAAGAAACTTCATTGAACAAATTTGAGACACAGAGAGAGTGAAGAAGATGAGTTTTTGCTTATTTATATTGCGTGCGTTCGTCTGGTTTCTGTGTGAAAAAGAAAAAGGTTTAATGTAATTATTGCATTTGAAAATGAGAATTTCATAATTATAGTATTATAACTATAGTATTATGTAGAATTGTTGACGTAAGATTATTAATACTATTAATTGATTTTGTATTTCAATTTAGGATGAATACATGGGAGAGTTTAAATATTGTTTCTTTTTCGAAGTTGTTAAAGAAAAAAGAGAAGAATTGTTGAAACGGACCTTAAAAGGATGAGCTTTATTGTTCCAGAGATGGTCAAATTCAATTCAATTAGTTAATTATCGTATTCAAAATATGACTTGTTGGGAGAAGAGATGGTATTAAGAAAGTTATGTATTCCTCTCTAATGTTATATCGAATAAAAGTTATTTTCTTTATAGTTCTATTGAAATAATAATTATTGGGTTTTAAAAAGTACTTTCTTTCTTTATCCTTTAATGAAATGTACTCTTTTATGTTTTCAATAAGTTATTTTGTTTATTAGTTAAACATAAAGTTAGTTTATCTATAAGTGAAACATTTACTACAATTTTATTTGAAATGATGAAAATTAAAATTTAAAGTTCTGGAATGTAAAAGTTAGATATTTCTTTCGAAAATATTTGAATGATTAAATTATGACCGTTCCGTTACCAAGACATTAGAAAAATTTTAAATAATAATCGAGTGATAAAAAATAATATGTTTAAAAACTAATATAAAGATATTATTCTAATTAGAATTTAATTTTTGGTGAATAAAATTTCAATAGTTAATATTATTGATCAATTTAAATATTAGTTTATAATAAAAATTATTTTAGTTATTAATTTTTAGATTAATTATAATTTTTTAAAATTATATTAGTTACCGATGATTTTTATTTTAAAAATTAGAATCTAAAATATTTACTATAATGACTGATTATTATTTTTTATTAAATTTGGTTATTATCGCTAATTTTAAAATAAATATTTGCATATTTTATACTACATAATTCCTGTGTTTTTTATTTTATTTATATTTATTATAATTATACTTATATTTCTTACAACAACATATTTATGCTTATATTAAAATCATATTTAATATATATAACAATAAGCTAATGAATTCAATAATATATTTTATAACTATTATTTATTTATTTTGGCATTGAAATAATTTAAAATATTTTTTATATTATGTAAGAAACAAAAATCTGTAATTGAGTGAACATATTTATTTATAATTAAGTGCATTTACATAAATATTACATTAATTTTTGTAATTAACATTACTATAAATTTGTCAAATAGTGATTGAGATGTAGTCATTAATACTAATCGAATTAGTAAATCGAAATTATTTTTGTAATTTAGTAATTGAAATAGTGACCAAATTTTTTATGATTATATTATTTAATTATTATTATTATTATATTAACTTTTACTTTACTTTGATTTTTGTTTTTCGTTTTACCTATATTTTTGTTTTCCATTTTCCTTATATTATAACTGTATTTTAGTTTTTTTTTTTAGTTTGGTCACTTTATAATATACTCATGAACAATATTAATTAAAAAGAATCTAATGTATAACAAATTAAACTAATTTGCAATAATTAATGTATTTCAAATAGAGACTAAGTGATAAATATATGCAATTAAAATTCATACATTTCATAAACATGTACTATTTTGGTAAATATATTATGTTACAATTGTATTATTAATATATTATTGAATGCAACGGTGAATTATACTTTCCAAATACAATAATCGATATTATCATCAGCACAATCCATACAAATATTACATTTTATTCTTCAAAGGTAGTTTATGTAAAACATGACTGAAATTTCCGAATCTTCATTAATGTAACTTGTATAATTTGAATATGTGAAATAGTTTAACATTTTATTTCTATAATCAATTGTTAATTATTTGTAATATTTCGATATTAGATATTTCTTATTTTAAATTACTACGGTTCTCAATAACATATTTTAAAAAGATGACATCAATACATTAAAATATAATTATATTCATACAAAAAAAAAAACATACTTCAACATATATTTACTAACATTAGTAATTAAAATATTAATTTATTAATATTATTAAATAATAATACTAATAATAATATTAAAGAAGTAGGTTAGGTATAAATCATTACATAGATAAAAAAAGTAAAAAAATATGATAAAGTATACGGGAACTTGGACAACAAATTAAATTTTTATATCTAAATTTTTATTTTTAATTTAAAAAAAATATTAGTTTCCTGTATTTAAACTATTTTTACACTGTAATTTACACTTTTCAATTTTTAATTGTTCTAATTCATTGAATTTAAGCAACATGATATTTTAATTTCTATTCCAATTTAAGACTATTCAACCAACTCATTACATGTAGCGGTATTGCAGTATTCATAATGCAGTATTCATAATGCAGGTCTACATTCATTAAAGTTTTACAAATTTTATCATATGTAATGACAAAAAAATACAAAATCTCTACATTTTATAATTTAAAATTTTGATAAAATATAATTAGGATTTATGTCAATTTCATTAAAGAATCATAAAATTATAATTTCGGTTCATATTAATTTGGAAGAATCATAAATTTATTCTACATATAAATCATAATAGGATATTATAAGAATGTGTTCTTCGATTTCTTTAATTTTCAATCCCTCTCCTATTATATATTTTTGTCTTTTCTTTTTACTCTCATGCTCACTTGATTGTTGGTCGTGAAAAATTCAAAAAGATAATTCTGATATTTTTATTAATCAATATTCATCGAATAAAATTTTATTTTATCTTTGTTTTACTTTTTAAATAATAAAAATATAATATATATATATATATATAATATAACTTAATAAAATAATATATATACATATATATATATATATATATATATATAAAATTAAAAAACTGTGATATACAAACTTAAATTTATTTCACATGTTTTTTATAATAAAAAAGGTAAAAAATAATATGTGAAATGAGTATATAATTGTGTTAAAGTATTATTTTTTTTCTAGTCTAAAATATGTTTTATAAATAATGAAATAAAATAATTAAAAAGAGTTACATTGTATAACTTACCTTTAAAATATGTTTAAATTATTGTGGATACTGTTCATTATATAACTAAATTGAAAATAAATATAATACTTCATTTAAATAATAATGGAGAAAAAAAGAAGATAAGTTAAAACTATTCTTCTTCTTCATCTTATTATTATTATTATACTATATATATAATGAATATTTTTTGTCGAATTAAACCATGTGTACTTATTTTGGGTTGAAGAGCCCATAAAGTGCAAAAGTCATATTTATTTGGGTCATTATTAGTGTTTTAGATTATAACAAACTCTTTCATTTCTATAATTCACTAGTACGAGCATTGTGGTTTTTCTTTTCGATTTAAAAAAAAAATTGTTAAAAAAATGTTATTTAATATAATTTTGTTTATGGTAAAATTATAAGATGTCAGACAACAATAATTAGTGGTGTTTATTGATAACGATATTTATATACATCAGATATTTAGAATTTTATTTCTTTTACGTAACTTGCATCAACATTAAATAGCGTGTATTTTGTAGAATTGATGTTGTTAGTTTACAATGTTATTGTATTTTTAAAGAAATGAATGAAAACATTGGTTTATATTTAAACATGTTAAAAGGTTATTTAAATATTGAATATTATAGAAATTATTTTGAAGATATAATTGAAGTAAAGGAATGAGATGTATGTTGTAGTTGTTCGATTTAATTAGAGATTATGTAATTTTAAGGTGTTTTATATTATTAATGGCTGATGCATACTGTTACACAATTATATTAGTTTTTTATCCTATTTTTATATATAGATATACTATTTTGGGCATTTTTATACTTGTATTTCACAAAAATTATGTCTTTTAAGATGGATTTACTAATGATGCTAAGTTAATTGAATAGTTTAAATATACATAATGAACCAAAATGCTTGTTGAAGGTTATACTCTACATTTTGGAAAACTACTTTGGTAGAATTCAAAAGTTTTTTTTTTATGTCATGGATTAAAATTTTTAATCCAAAATTATTTTGAACTCTAGAAATTATGACATACAATTGATTATGCTTAAAACTAGTATTTCTAAGTACAATTTCACTGATGTTAAAGATTGATCTTAAAATAGGTTTGTTGTCATAAGACAAAGAAATTGTCTTTTTAATTAGCTTAAACGCCTAAATTCCTTCAAAATATGATGCTATGGTTTGAAATGCTTGATGCAATCAACCAACATTTTAAACAACCGGATTAATTACATATATATATATATATATATATATATATATATATATATATCTTTTATCATGTTTTCAAATTCTTTAGTGGATTATGAGTTGAAACACTCTTTTTCTTATCCTCTAATAATGGAAAGGATCTGATATGTAGTATTATTTAAAGTTTGGTTCTTGTTTAATTTAAGGTTTAATCTCGTTTTACCAATGTAAAATAACTTTTTTTTTAACTTATGATTAATTTAAAATATGTTCTATACAAATGAAAATAATTAAAAATAGTAATACTATATAATTACATGTAAAATATGTTTAAATTATTGTGAATAGTTTTCATTATAGAATTACATTCAAAATAAATTATAATGATTCACTTAAATAATAATGAAGAAAAAATGAATTATTATTATTATAATACATATATAATGATTTTTTTGGATCAAACTAAACCATGATATACCTTTTTTATTTAAAAGCCCATATAGAGTACAAATGTATATTTGTTTGGGCCATTACTGATTTCTTATTATAAGGAGTTCTTTCACTTTCATAACTCATTATAATGATAGTAATGCTTTCGCTCAAATTTAATATATTTGTTTACAATAAAGTAGGTTATATACTAAGGTTTCTTTTAATCGAGAAAACAAATTTGATTGGAAAGTTAATATTAATTTATGGACTATATATATTGTACTCGTTAATTTTACATGCAAAATTAAAAATTAGAGTTCATGTCGATCTCAAATTAAAATCTCACATTTTAATGCATTATCAAATCTTTCAAATTCCAAATATAATAAATAAACATAATTTCTTTAATTCAATAATATTAATTTTTTTACCGTGTTTCAAACTAGATTTAAATTAAATAATATAAATCATAACTCAAATATCAGTGTCAACAATATTTAACGAAAGACTTATATCAAATTTTAGTCCTCAAGTTTCAACTTACTCATTATTCTTCTTAGTATGAGATTCATAAACACCACAAATACAATAATTGTCTCCACATCAGATGAAGTGATCGCATTAAAAATAAATTAATTTCAATATTTGTTTCAAGATCATATAAAGTCACCCATTACGATTTTAAAAACTATTTTAAATAAATAAATAAAATTCTTATTTTTCTTCATCCAAAATGTAAATCCAAACTTCAAAAAATCATCACTTGAGCAAAAACTGTTTGAATTTCTGAATGAAAAGGTTGTAACCAGATAGGTAGCAAGAGAGGTTTTATAATAATATATATACACGCATGAAAGGAGAGAAACTTATCTACACTGTTTTATTGCTTTATATATATACAAGAAACTTATCTACACTGTTTTATTGCTTTATATATATACAAGGCAAACGACTGCCCCTAATTCCTAACACTGCTCTTAAATATTAAATGCTAATTCAAAGCTTTGCAGCATAACACAAAAACACTCAGACTGTACAGTAAAGCCTCCACAAGTGACCTAACAGGACTCTCATTGTCCAGCATTCCAAGGACAACCATCTTCAAAACATATACAAAACACCACCATATCTACCATCTATCACTGCCAGAAACAAACAAAAGCTCAAACCAAAAGTTATACATACATATAAGTATATATGTATGTATATATTTATATATGTACGTCTTATATACATATGCAAGCATTAAGAAGCTACACTTCCTTTTACCAAAAACCTTGTCTTTTTTAACCTTCTCGCTCCCTCTTTATGTGCATTCTTCAGTAGATAGATTCAAAACACTCTTCAGTGAAAAACCACTCTCGAAATCCTTATGCAGACAGAATAGCACTCTCGGATTTATTAGTGCTGCAAATATTAACATGCTTCGATTCATCAGAGTCGGTATCATATGATGAAAGCAGCCTTTTCTGCATTATTAAAAAATAATTTGTCAGAAGACCATGAAGAAGTGCATGTTATGGAAAGTAAAATAAAATAAATGAAGCTAGGACTAGGACTTTGTCAAGCAGAATAATAATAAGACAACACTTGCATTTGCATGT
>Ga0214542_1005215_pt1 | contig 24970 bp, 28 predicted proteins | sample CNSS1metaG_FD_160096 | JGI IMG/M metagenome (GOLD analysis project Ga0214542, IMG submission 160096) | Root nodule microbial communities from cowpea collected in UCLA plant growth center, Los Angeles, California, USA - CNSS1 | ecosystem: Host-associated > Plants > Roots > Nodule | place: USA...
TTCGGCTCGGCCACCAGCCCAGCGAATCAAACTTATATCGCGGAGCGCACCTGCCCTGCCGACCGCACGCGCTGGATATCCAGCATCGCTGGGGCTTCTAGCCTCGGCACCGTAGTTGGCCCAGTGCTGGCGCCACTTTTCGTCATCGAAAGCCTTGGATATGCAGGGCCGCTGTACGCGTTTGCGCTGATCGCCACGGCAATGCTGATTATTGTCGCCCGCTATCTAGATGAGGCGCCGATCTTGGCGACGAAGCCATCGCTCCGGAGTGATAAGACGGCGCGTGGACCGCCGTGGCTCCGCTCCAACTTTGTCCCCTTCATCGCTTACGGTTTCCTGCTCTTTGTTTGCCAGAATGCGCTGGCACAGACATTGGGTTTTCTTATCATCGACAAAACGAGCAAAGAGCTACCTGAGCTCCCATCAGAGGACTTGCTGCGCATAGCGCAAGGCCATATCGCGATTGCGATGGTCTGCGGGGCTCTCGCCAGTTTGGTTGCGCTCTGGGCCGTCATCCCCATTTTCCGCATGACACCGAAAGCTCTACTGCGGTGGGGTGCCGGACTGGCTTCTCTCGGCAGCGTCTCGGTCGCCCTCTCGTCAGATCATACCATCGCCATCCTGGGCTATGCCCTGGCGAGCCTCGGCTTCTCCTTGGCCCGACCGGGTTTCATCGTCGGCGCGTCCCTTTCCGTTCCGATGAAAGAACAGGCGCGTGTGGCCGGAGCTATTGGGGCGATCAGTGGTGTTAATGTGCTATTCGCGCCGTTCGCGGTGAGCCTTTACGAGGTTTTCCCTCCCGGTCCGTTTCTCCTCGAGTCCGTTGTGCTCGCCGGCTTGCTTGCCTATGCTTGTCTCAGTCCAATGCTACGCAACGTGGGGAGTCGCGTCAGGGCCGAGGAGGTCAACGACAAACCTGCGCTCTAGCACCGCGCCTTAGGTGCAAGGCGCTTGAGCTTTCACCGACCCGTAGGCGATAGCTGCAACGGCGCCGCTGCAGTTCGTTACTCTCCGCGTTCGGTGCCTCGGAAAGTCGTTGCTTGAGCGCGAGCTATATACGACCGCAATCGGATACTGACGATCGCTAGCACCTCGATTGAATAGCTGTGCACTTCCCTTTGCGAGATCAGATATCAAAGCCCAGGACATGGCGACGAGTGTGTGTGGATCAGGGTAAGCTCGGCGGGCTTGTGGGCGCTGCAATTCTGGCAGAGGCCCGCGACAAAACGCCAGAAGAGGTCGGCTTGCCGACCTTCCGGCCCTACACCAAGCCTGTATCCATTGGCGCGCTAGCCGGAGGCTGAACAGGCAAAGCTTTCAGCCAATTCGTGTCACGGCATTGCATGACTGGCACCTGCGTAATGGCGCTTCGATGCAGCCGAGTGGCATGTGGCTGCGGCCATTCGACTACCCTAGAGCTGGGGAGACCGGCTGGGATCCGATCCTACGCGAGGCGCGCGCGGTGCGACACAGTGTTGGCATCTGTGACGTATCCACTCCTGGGAAAGATGGACTTGCAGGGTCCGGATGCTGCAGCCTTCTTGAACAGGCTCTACATCAACTCCTTCTCGAATCTCGCCGTGCGAAAATGCCGTTATGGCTTAATGCTGCGCGAGGACGGTATCGTCTTTGATGACGGAACGATTTCACGCCTCGGGGAAGTTCACTTCCTCGCCACCACAACCAGGGCAACGCAGAACGCGTCCTAGAGCACATGGAGTTCTATGCCCAGACCGTCTAGCCGGAGCTCGATGTGCAGTTCTGTTCCGTGACTGACCAATGCCACAAATTGCGGTGGCGGGTCCCGCAGCCGCGCGACACTGGCCAAGGTGGTTGAGGGGCTCGACCTCACGAACGAGGCATTTGGCTTCATGTGGGTGGGCGCTGGTCGACCGGTTCGCGTCTTTCGGATCAGCTTCTCCGCTGAACTTGCCTGTGAAATCGCGGTGTCCTTGGTCTGGCAAGCTGTGGTGGCTGCCGGTCAAGAGTTCGCATTGTCCCCTACGGGCTGGACGCGATGGCGCTAATGTGGATCGAGAAAGGCTATGTCACTGGGGCGGAGCTGAACGGGCAAAACGACAACCGCCGACCTTGGGACGGATGATGAAGGAGACGGGCGATTTCATCGGTCGCGTGATGAGCGCCCGCCCGGCGCTCGCCGATACTGGCAGGCCGCGCTTGGTCGGCATCCGATCTGTCGAATCCGGCAAGCACCTGCGCAGCGGAGCTCATCTCGTGTCGAAGCCATACTCGAGCAGAAGCTTGGGCTGGGTTACGAGCGTCACCCGGTCGATTGAGCTTGGGCATTGGATCAGACTAGCCATGCTTGAGCACGGCGATGCAATGAACGGCAAAACTGTCTTCGCAGTCGCTCCGCTACACGATGAAGCGATCGAGGTGATGTTTCCAGTCGACGTCATATCGACCCGGAGAACGTCCGTGTTTGCACCTGACCATCCTAGTCGCTCCTCCGGAGCGACTAGGCTACAATATGCCGGATTGGCCGGTCGAGATGCCATCTCCATCGTCGAACAGCGACGAAGTTTGGTGCACCTGACGGCGCGCCGAGGTCAGCAGCCGGCGCTTTCCACGGCCATCTGGCAAAATCTTCAACTAGGGTTGTCGCAGCCTGGACATCCCACGATTGATGGGATTAATACGCTGATATGGGTCCAACCGGGAAGCTGGTTACTTCAAGCGCCGATAGACGCCGGCGAAAGCCTTTCGGTGCACCTGAAATCGGCGCTGGCTAGCGTCGCTGCTGAGGTGGACCAAAGCGATGGTAAATCGTCCTGCAGCTATCCGGCCTCGGCGCGCGAGATTCTCGCCCGGTGCTGCCGACTCGACCTTCATCCCCGAGTCTTCGGTGCGGGACGTGCCATGCCTCGACCTGATTGTCGCCTCGAGCTTCGCCATATGGCTGTTGGATGGACTGCAGGAAGCCTCGCGTGCCTTCGGTTTGCACTTCCTCACCGATAATGTGGTCCCGGACTTATGAACACGCGGTCGACCACGGTCATTGCGTGCCCGGTCTGCGTGCGCAATTCGTGCGCCCGCACGTTGACAGCAATTGCATTGATACTTCGGATATCCGGATAAGGTGCAGAAGCTCGAGGACGGTTATGCACGTATGGCAGAAAACGCCGGCCGCCACCTGCTACACCTTGGGTCAGGTTTGGCGAATGGTCTCACTCCTCTGCCGAAAGGAAGTCGACGAGCTGGCGACGTTGCGCCAGGTTGCCTCGACATTGCGCGGCCCTGCGGCTCGCATCAGATTTTTGAGCTTGGCGAGCACTGTTCGATCGGATTGAGATCGGGGCTGTGGGGGCAGCAGCAAGAGCAGATGCCACCCATAGCGCGGATGGCATTACCGCGGACTTGACCCTTGTGACTGCTGAGATCAAGTTAGTCTTGATCCACGTCTCGTCGACAAAGATCAGGCGCTGAGCGTCATGAGTGTCTTACGAATATGGACGCAGCATCCGTGCTGAGCCTCATTCTCCAGAATAGAGTTCGAATTGGAATTCGGTGACATGCCCCAGCTACCACAAATCACGCCAACACGCCTATCTCACTGACCCGACGAAGGTGGTAGTCAGCATCGCCGAACGTGTGCTCGATCATAGCCAGTCGCTTAAAATAGTGGCCGATCTTAGCCGCCATGGTCATTCCGATCCCGCCATGAAGCTGGATCGACTGCTGACCGATGAACTTTCCGCTCCTGCCGATCTGCACTTTAGCCGCGGCCACGGCTTTTGCACGCTCGGCAGCATTATCGATATCCGCGGCCATGGTGGCGTACATCGACATCGAGCGCGCCTGTTCGAGCGCCACAAACATGTCGGCGGCGCGGTGCTGCAGACTCTGGAACGAGCCGATTGGCACTCCGAACTGCTTTCGCGTCTTCATATAATCGACTGTCACCTTCAGCGATTCGTCCATCAAGCCGACCGCTTCCGCGCAAAGCGCGGTGCGGGCGTCGTCGACCACCCGCTCGATCAGCGGCAACGCGTTCTCGGGATCGCCGATCGCAGCTGTGCTGTCCACCTCGACACTTGTGAAGCTCACGTCGGCGGCCTGCAGCCCATCTTGGGTCAGGTAGCTCTTTTTGGAGATGCCTCGCGCGTCGGTAGGCACCAGAAGCACCGCGATACCGCTGCTATCGCGTTGAGCGCCTTTGGTGCGCACCGTGACAATCAACGTGTCGGCATTCTCGCCATTGAGAACAACAAATTTTTCACCGTCAATGACCCATCCATCGCCGCTCTTCTTCGCGGAGGTAATCACGTCATTCAGATCATAGCGAGAGTTCTTTTCAAGTTGCGCGAATCCAAAGGTCTTGCTGCCGTCAATGATCCCAGGTAGATGAGCTGCCTTCTGCACGTTCGAACCGCCATGGCGCAGGAAGCCGCCGCCCATTACAACTGTGGCGAGATAAGGCTCGATCACAAGCGCTCGGCCGAACGCTTCCATCACGATCATAGTCTCCACGCCGCCGCCGCCAAACCCGTTATCGGCTTCGGCAAAAGGAAGTCCGAGCAGACCCTGCTCAGCAAAGCGGCTCCAGACCACTCTGCTCCAGCCGCCCTTCTCCTTCAAATATTTCTTGCGCTGGTCGAAACCGTAGACATCGGTCAAGAGTCCATCGACGCTTTCCTTGAGGAGCCACTGCTCTTCGGACAAATTGAAGTCCATATTTTAAGTTTCTCCAGGCGACAGATGTGGACCTCCTGCTGGTCCCATTTGCTGGTGTAAAAGAGGGGCTAGAGCCCAAGCACCGCCTTGGCAATGATGTTGCGCTGGATTTCGTCGGAGCCGCCGTAGATTGAGACTTTGCGGTTGTTGAAGTAGCTCGGCGCTATCTGCGTGATCCAGTCCATCGCTTCATCCGGCGAATAGGGATGTTCGTTATAGGGCGCAGCGAATGGCCCGATCATCTCCATCAGGAGTTCAGTCGCGGTCTGCTGGCTTTGTGAGCCCTTAATCTTAAGCATGGAGGACGCAGGATTTGACTTGCCCTTACCGTGCATGCCTTCGTACGCGACAATGCGCAGTTGCGTGAGCTCGAGTGCCTTCAGCTCGATCTCGGAGATAGCGAGCTTCTCTCGGAACACCGGATCCTCAATCATGGGCCGGCCGCCACTTTCGAAATTTGCGGCCAGCTCCCTAATGCGCCGGATGCGCTCCTTGGAGACGCCAACCCGCGCAATGCCGGTGCGTTCGTTGCCGAGCAGAAACTTTGCGTAGTCCCAGCCTTTGTTCTCCTCGCCGATTAGGTTTTCGTAGGGCACCTCGACGTCATCGAAGAAGACCTCATTGACCTCATGTCCGCCATCGATGGTCTGAATCGGACGCACTGTCACGCCCTTGGAATCCAAGCAGAACACGATGAAGGAAATGCCCATCTGCTTCTTAGCGTTAGAATCTGTGCGGCAGAGGCAGAAGATCATGTCGGCATACTGCGCGAGCGTCGTCCAGGTCTTCTGGCCATTGATGATCCACTTGTCGCCCTTGCGTTCGGCCTTGGTCGTGAGCGAGGCGAGATCCGAGCCAGCGCCGGGTTCCGAAAAACCCTGGCACCACCAATCATCCACGTTTGCGATGCGGGGTAGGTAATACTGCTTTTGCGCCTCATTACCGAAGGTATAGATAACAGGGCCGACCATGCCGACGCCAAAGGCGAGCGGCGTCGGCGCCGGATACATCTGCAGCTCCTCCCTGAAGATGTAATGCTGAACCGAACTCCAGCCTGTGCCGCCGTATTCCCTCGGCCAAGGACTAACGTTCCACCCCTTCTTGTTGAGGACGCGCCACCATGTCACCATTTCCTCCTTCGACACATGACGACCTTCGATCATCTTCCGCTGCACCTCCGGCGATACATTGTCGCGCAGAAACTGCCGCACTTGATGTCGGAAGGCTTGTTCTTCCCCGGTGAATACAAGATCCATCGAATTCTCCTGCAACCGAATAAAGTGGAGTCCGCGTTAGTATGGCGCCGCCCTCTCTATGCATGCCAATTAGGAGGGGCCTCGAGGAGAGGTGGAGCTGAGCGCGAAGCCGATCGAGAGGGCTGACGAGGGGCGAAGCATCCGCCTGTTACCGCCGCCCTTGCCTAGCGATACCAACGATTACTCTTTCCTGGCCCCTGCGAACCCCTTGGACAATGGTGCCCCATGTCCGCGTTCGACTTCTCGTTGTTCAGTTTGTCGCAAAGTGTGATCACCAAGGCGTCTTGCTTCCGTCAAGCGAGCGTGAAAGATTGCTTAGCTATTCCCGCATTCTATCTCCGCCAGGAACGGCATCCTGAATTTCGGGAGCGAGAACATCGCCGATCCTGTACTCCTGAATGCATTCAGCCGCCCCTTCTCAGTGTTGCCGCCGCTCTGCACGAACGTCTGTAGCAACGGTCGTGCCAGTTGAACTGATCTGTAATTAGCGAACAATCACCGACGTCATAAAGCGAACATACATCGTACGCTGTGCGAGATCGGACAGCATTAACAATCGACCGTGGTTTCCATAGCCGCGCGACCGGCTGGTAAAATTTGCTAAGCGTTCATTATCTCTCAGCTCGATACGAATAGATTTCGGCTAACGCTCGTCTGCCGTCCCTAGTCCCGTGGGTGCGAATGCTCGAATACGGAAAGCCTCGGGTTTGCGCTAGCAAGACGCGCAGTTGCGGCGTTTTCGCAACGATGGCTCACGAGCGAGGAGATTCCAGTACGGTATCCGATGCTCGCTCAGTCCTTGATGCTGCCATCGTCGACCTGCCAGCTCATTCGACGAGCAGCGGACCGTAATAGCCGGTCCTAAGCGGACCACCGACGTCATCATCGAGCTCGACGGTTCTTGGATCAGGCTTGCTTGATCAATGCTGATCCGGGACGGCGGATGATCGTGAACGTGAGCGAGGACGGGAGATGCATCGCTTGCCGTCTGCCCGGATCATCAGATGCGTTGCAGGGGTCGTGAGGGTTGAGTGACGAGCGCCCTGCCAATCAGCAATGCTGCGAACGCGCGCTGCGGCTGATAGCAAATCGGGCCAGCGCCTTGCGATCGATCTCGATGCCCAATCCCGACCCGTTAGGCACGGGGACGATGCCGCGAGTGTGCTCGATGGGCTCGGTAACAATCGCTTGCCGGAGCGGATTTTCGGTTCTGTCGAACTCCAGTAACGGCGCCACTGGTACGGGCGAGGACCGCGTGTGCGGCGGCAGAACGGCGAGCAGATGCAGCGACGCCGCAATTGCAATCCCGGTGCCCCAAACATGCGGGATATAACGGACGCCGAACACCTCTGCCATATCGGCAATCTTCTTGCATTCAGACAACCCGCCGGCCGCGCAAATGTCGGGCTGCGCGATATCAAGCGCGCGCGAAACGAACAGATTGCGGAACCCGAAGCGAGTGAACTCACATTCTCCGCCTGCGATCGGGATCGAGATTGCCGCCTTTACCGCACAATAGCCGGCAAGATCCTCTGGCGGTACCGGCTCCTCAAACCAGCTGATATCGTATTTCTCGATCATGCGGCCCAAGCGGATCGCGGCGACGCTGTCAAAGGCGTGGTTCGCATCCACCATCAGCGACACAGTCGGCCCGATCGCCCCGCGCACGACGCGTGTCGCGGCCACATCCTCCTCCACACCGAAGCCGATCTTGAGCTTCACCGCCGAGAATCCCTCCGCGACGTAGCGCGCTGCCTCCTCGGCCAGATACCGAGTCGGATCTTCAGCTTGGCGTCGCTGGAAGCCAGTCGCGTAGGCGACGATGTGAGTCCGCAGCGCGCCGCCGAGCAACTGATGCACCGGAACGCCGAAATGCTTGCCCTTGATGTCCCAGAGCGCGATATCGATACCGCTCAAGCCCTCTATCACGACACCCTTCTGGCCGTGATCGCGCAGGCGCGCATAGATCATTTGCCAGAGATACTCAGTGCGCAGCGGATCCCCGCCAATTAGCCATGGCGCGACGTTCTCGACCACGGCGGCCGTTATCCCCGCCGGTCCATAGCATTCGCCCCACCCCACAACACCCTGGTCGGTCTCGATTTCGACCAGCATCGCTGTACGCGTATCGTACCAGCCACGCGCGGAGGCGAGAGGCTCCGATAGCGCGGCTTCAAGGACATGAGTGCGAACGTTCGTGATCTTCATCGGCTTTGTCTTTACAGTGCTGCTACGTCCCTCACTCGGGGTAGTCGCTTCTAAATAGGTAACGCCTCGAGGCGGCGTCTAAACGCATTAAGCCTTTGCTTAGGGAATATTCGCAGATAGGAAAGGATGATCGGTGCATTGAAGATCATTTTAGAGCAGTCAGATACGGGACGGAGATGCCGGCCCTTCGTGCACGAAGAGCGCCGGTAGTCACCATGGTGGGGCAATGGTTGCGTCCAGGCAGCGGCCATGGGAGCCGCGCAGCAGGGCCTTCGCTGTGCATCTCCGCACAGCACAAGTCCTGCTAGCCTGGCTTGCGATCCGCTTTGAGGCGCGCGGTGCTCGTGGACACGATCATCGCCGAGGTAGCGAGTACTGGACTTGCGAGCCTCAGCCGATGTCTCTGGCTTCATTGAGACGCATATCCGTATTGCGCAACGACCGGTCCAACTGCCATCGCTGCTACAACGCCAAATTCGAGAGAGCGATCGCATGCTACTCCTGCCACTATTTTGGGCATGCCCTTCGGAAGAGGTTGGAGCGCGAAAGCTCGTACTCTCGAAACGGCTTGCAAAGACCACGTTGCCGCTTTTTATCGAGGCCTCTCCTGTAAAGCTTGTCCCGTGATCGTTGAGACACGATCAAAGTTGTAAGTTGGAGGCGCCGGGGACCTTTGTTGACGTGGTCAGTACGATCCCTGTCGTGTCTTTTGTGGAGGCGGGCATGATCATATACCTGCAGCAAATGTGGGATGTGCAGCGGATCAAATAGGCTATTCATGGGTGCACTTTGTCCACTTACGCCTTGCGACCTAGCGTAAATCGCGAGAGTATCACTTTACACCGTGTAAGGAATCTCGACACTACCTACTCTGGTGAGGACGAAGGACTATTTCCATTCTGGCGCGGATTCCGGCGCATGAGATCCAGCTGACGTTCAACGAATTAAATTGAAGACCTGCGATGTTCGAGCCGTATAGGCCAGCTTTCGCTTGGCAGGGTCATCGCGGCCGAACGTCATCGAATGTCTCTACCTGCGGAGCCGTTTCGCATTCCCTTGAATCGCGTGGTAGTTCAGGTACCCGTGCACCACGCGACGGAGCCACGCGCCGATCTCGGCGATGGACGCATGGCGGCGTTTCATCAGGTCGTGTCTATCGCCCTCCGCTCGACGCCGACATCTGCTCGTTCTTCGACACGCCCGGTTCACTCTTTGCTGATGGATTCCGATCCAGAGTGCGTCCAGCGCTTTGTGCTACCTTCGCCCCTCCCGGAATCCGTAGAAAAGCCGAGAAAGTCCGCCTCGTAGATTGCATTCAGGACCGTCGTTACCGCGTGCTGGACGATCTTATCCTCCAGCGCAGCGATTCCGACCGGTCTCAGTTTGCAATTCAAGTCGGGATATACACTCGGCGAGACGGGAGTGCCTGGTAGGGGCCTGATTGGACCGCGTCCCAAAGCGCTGCTATTCACTCGTCTAGCCCTTTCTCAGTCGCGCCATGTCATTCCGTCGACGCCGGCCGCCGCGGAGCGCTTCAGTTGCCTGAAGCTTTCCGTCAGCAATTCGCGCGTCACGTGAATGCATCAACGCCGTGAACCGTGTCTTCCTATTCCGTCTTGCCACTCCAAGTACAGCCTCCAGCGTCGTCGACGGGCTGGTCCGGCTCAGGGTCCGGGGCGCGAGGGATGTTTGCTATTGCCCTTGGCTGCCCACCTTCCGGATCTTCCGAAAGCAACGGTGTGGACCCGTCGCTTTTGTTCAGATCGTTCATTGCTACTATGCGGATATCCGACTTCTCGTCGACGATGAGGGCAATCGGCGAGATCGCCGCGGCATTCTTGTCTCGCCTCGGATTCGCGGCGACGTCCGCCAGCTCGAAGAACTGCCGCCTAGCGCAGGCCCAACAGAGTGCAGGCGTGACCGGTCCCTGTGCGGCGCGAGGCGTCATACAGCTCATTGTAGACGCTATAGGCATCGGCCTGGAGGATACCGAAGAAGCTTTGAAGATGCCGTGTGGGATGCTCCTGCCGCCGGTCGCGCGAGGCGTAATAGAGCGCACCCGGGGGCGCCCGTCCCCCGAATAGCCAATCGTAGCGAACGTAGGTCCAGATGTGCCCTTATGCTTCGTACACCTCTCTCTTGTCGATGTTGAACGGTTTGCTCGGCTGGTTCACCGTCGTCCTCCTGTTGTCGGTTGCGCCGGTGCCCAGCCCTCCTGATCCGATCCCTTTGCTCCGGCCCCCATTACAAGCCTTCGTCGCCAATACGGATCGGTCGGTCCCAGTGCTCCGCGTCGGTAATCTCGCCTCGCGGTCTTCTCCGCTTGTGCTTCTCCCTTCCATCGGAGCGACTGGTTCCTGCAGTTCCGCGGCAACGCATGCATCCGATTCGCGCCCCCCTCAACGCCGGTCACCGCCCGCCCCGTCATCAGGCTTCCGGCGGGCTCATCCCAGAGGGACGACACACCTCTGGTTTTGACGACGATTTCCACGTTACGACGGTTCATCGGCGGGTTCATTTTCTTCGTCTCTCGGACGCCTATCCGTTCGCGTATTCCCGACCGTTAGCTTCGACGCTCACGACCGCGCCTCTTAAGCGAAGCCGCTTGAAGTGATTTGGGACCTACTCCTGAAAGTCGATCCCGAGGGGCCTACCCTCATGCTGCCACAGCTTGTGCACACAGATTTTCAGATCATCTCGATCATCCTTTCCGTGTGCTTCTGCAGCACAGTGTCGTTGCCATGAAGGCGCTCGGCCGCGAGCACGTGGCGCTCGATCAGCTGGAAGAGCGGCATGACGGCGAAGGTCCCGTGGCCGACCTGGTCGGCCAGCGTCGACAGCGGCAGGTCGATCCTCTCGGCCTTAAAGCGCACAGTCTGGCGGTTGAGCGGGATATGCATGCCGAACTTGTCGAACAGGATCGTCGCCAGCAATTGCGGGCCGATGAAGCCGCGCGGCGTGGCATGGAGCGGTGCCGGCGGCTGGCTGATCTTCTCGCAATCGCGGCATGAAGCCATTGAATGAGATCAAGCAGCAGATTCAAACCCAAAACCACTATCCGACCCCCTCGAGTCTTTTGGTGAACAGGCATGCTCCTTGGCCATCGTGCCAGATCACCTTCACAAGATCGCTTCGGCGACCGCGGAAGACGAACAGATGAGTGCTGGGCGGGTCCTTGCGCAGCACCTCCTGCACTTGAGTGCCAACGACGGAAAGCCTCGGCGCATGTCCGTCTCGCCTGTCGCGAGCCACACTCGCGCGCCCGTCGGAACCGGGATCATCGGCGGACCAGGCATCGATAACGCGACGTAGCGCGTCTCCATCAACGTCGCCATCGAGCCGGATGCGGTGCCCGCTACCAAGATCACTCGATGATGCCTGGCTCTTCCGTCGACGCACCACCGTCGTCAATGGCGCTTCGGCCCCCTCCCGCTGCGGCACAGACGGCCCAATCTCGACCGGCACGAACGGCGCTATACTCACTTCACCGTGCTTGCAAAGCTCTTTGCGCCACCGGAACAGCTGGCTCACATGAAAGACCGGCCATGCGAGCCACCTCGGAAACATTGGCTCCGAGCTCGAGCGATGCTGCAACCAGCCCGCAGATGGTCGTTTCGCCGACCTTGAAACTGTCAGATCGTCAGGCACTTTAGAATTGGAATCTCAATGAAGATCTAGGACAGCATCATCTGGCAAATGGCGCCGAAGAGAATGGCAAGCATACGTTCACCAGTTCTGGATCGAGCCCGATCGAGATCATCCTAAAGAAAGTCCGGGACTGCGCTGGCCGCCGAAACAATCCAAGCGCGCTGAGCCAACACCGCTAATCGCCACTCGTGTATCACTGATCCTCGGGTAAGCAGAGACTCCATCGAGACGAGAGAGCTAACATCCGTTTCGAGGCTTGTGAGAGAATGACGTACTGATTGAACCGCTTGATATGGGCGATCCAACGGCTCTTTTGATGCAGGATGAGCTAGAATTCCAACGGCTACCAGTGTTAAGGCCACCGACAATCAGCCGCTCTTGTCGCCGCTCGACTGTTAGGTGTTTCATTCTATCCTGCCCCAACGCAGCTCTTCAACTCCTCGCCAGTCAGCCACACCAGCAAGTAGTTGTTGAGAGAGTCCTGTTCTGCGAGGCACAATCCGCCAAGTTCGCAATGCTTATATCCTTCTTGCGCAACAACGCCTTTGTCCAGGACCCACTGCGCTACAAGTCCGCACATGAAGTCAGGAGCCCACATGGCAAAGGACACACCGAACGCTACCCTTGCCGCGATTTTGGGTATGCCTTTGCCTCTAAAATCTTTGCGAATCCACAGATCTCCATGGTATGCTATTTTTCCCTTTATCTTCTTCGCGGTTGGTGCCGTGCATCTCCAACGGTTCTGAGGATAAGCGAGTGGTGCGGGTATATCCGAAAACATATTAGTAATATGATCTGCAAGGTTGCTGCGCGAAAGCTCATAAATTCGAACGGCCTGCAAGAGTGCGACGTCCTTATTTTTGTCTACCCCGAGCGTCCAAAATCCATAACCTGGCGAAATTGGCGAGCGATTTATCTGGAAAAATAGCGTTGTGGGCTCCTTTGTCGGGGTGGCCCGTGTGATCGATAAATATTCTTGAAAATCGAATCCTATCGAAAGCTTAATGCCTTTTTGGACGGCGGCATCGTCGGATTCTCTAAGGAAACGTGAGACTTGCAGTTGATCAACAAAGCTTTTCATTGCTCACTTTATCATCCTAATTGTTCTGAGCTGCACGATGTGCCGCCATATAAGCTAACAGTAGCGCAGCGACGATAAGTCAAACCACTACCTAATGTGACAGCTGCTAACTCGCCTGGCCAGTGATCTGCCGGGGCAAATGATATCGCCGGTAATGATTGACAGCTCGTTGAGCGCATTCCCATATTCCACGGGTGGGAGGCCGATGATGATGGACTTAGAGGATCGAAGGCACAGGGTTCTTCGAAAACTTGCATCACGTCCGCACATGCCAGAAGGTTCAGCGCCCCTCGCGCACCGAACCTTCCTGGACGACAGACGCGACCAGCGTGCCGTCTGGCTTGAAGATTATGCCGCGCACGAGACCGCGCCCGCCTTGCGCGCTCGGCGACTCTTTGGCGTAAAGTAGCCACTCGTCGGCCCGAAGGGGGCGATGGAACCACATTGCGTGGTCGAGACTTGCAATCATCATCCGCCTGTCGAACATTGGGCGCTCATAGCGCGCCGTCACCGCATCGAGCAGCGAATAATCGGAGACATAGGCCAGCGCGCACATATGAAGCGCTGGATCGTCGCGCAACGTCCCTGCGGCCTTGATCCAGATATGAACGCGACCGTCATCAATTTTCTGCCCCACATAACGACCGATCTCGACCGGGCGTAACTCTACCGCGTAATAGCGCCGGATGAATTCCGTCGTTTCACAATACGGCGGCTGCTTAGGCAATACCTCCTCTACGAGTATTTCCGGCAGCCGCACGCGGGGCATCTCGTCCTGGTGGTCAAAGGCGCTCTCCTCGCGAGCATGGAACGACACCGTGATGGAGAAGATTGCATTGCCATGCTGGATTGCGGTGACGCGACGCGTCGAATAGCTCTTGCCCTCACGCACCCGTTCGACCTGGTAAATGATAGGCACCTGTGGGTCGCCGGGCCGGAGGAAATGGCCGTGCAGCGAGTTCGGTAGCCGACCTTCGACCGTACGGCATGCCCCGACCATCGCTTGCCCGATCACCTGGCCGCCAAACACCCGTTGAGCGTTGGTGTTCGGAGTCTTGCCGCGAAATAGGTTCGTTTCGATCTGTTCCAGGTCGAAGATTGCGAGCAAGTCGATCAGGCTTTGGGACACTGACGTGGTTTCTGTTTCTTCGGCGTCATTTCCGGGCATGGCACAGCCATGAACCTAAAAATTTCGAGATTTCGGGGCGTTGGTTCGAATCGCTTGCTGCAGCCGCAAGGTGCGGAACGGCACGCGACAGTGCTACTATCTATGACATCGATTTGAATAAATCGAGCCCTTCGCATGAACTCCTGGACGTGGGCAAATCGCAACAATGCTGTATGGTCGCTGCAGCAATCGGTGTGCCAAAAGACGTTGTGCATGCGGAGGAGATGCAATCCATCTACTCGTGTCGCGCCGACGAAATATTTTACCCTGGCGGCGCGCTCCAAACACAGAGAGTTGAAACCGGACACGGCTGCGCACGATAACGACGCGCGAAGGAAAACCGCCGCCCTCTCGTGCCCAACGCTTGGCGATGATCCTCGTCCGCGCTGTCATAAGCAGAAATAGACCGACAGCGGCCGCTAATTTCGTACTCGCCTTCTGCCCTCTGCGTCTCCGAGGCATGCTGGGGGCCGTTTTGAGGTCGATCGTTGCACTGGATCGCCTCCCGTGCGGCTCCTCCCCTGGACAAGCTGCGGCCCATCTGACGAGCGCTATAGCCTGTTCATTCTCCGTACCAAGGATTCGCGCTAGCTGGCCAGCCCCCGGTTTGCATCTGGCAACGGCTGCGCAGCGTGGTCAGTAAGGCCAGTGTTGGGACAACACGCTACACGTTAGCTCTATCCTCAATGGCCGGCACGGCTGACTCGTAGCGACGCTCACCTCCTGAGTCCGGTCTCAAGCAGTACACTCGCAGCACGCGCTGCCGTAAGTAGTAGATAGCCGCTAACATCTCAGTTTCCGCGGCCTGAGATGCATCACCAGGCGGCAGCAGAGGGACGGCTCTTTTCAAATTTTGCGCCCGCCGCGGCCTTCGGGATCGTGCTTGAAGCAAAACAACGCTGGCGCCCCAAGCGCGCCGCGCCAGACCGGCAGGGACGATTCCTCCGGCGTCTAAGGCCGCACGGCTGCCCAGCCAATTCCATTGGCATCTACACCTAGAGAGCTCAGCTCGGCAGCGTCTACCCATTTCTGGCGACGGTAACTTGGCGCTCGCGAACATGAGCTTCGAACGCAATCGAATTGCCGTCCTTCCATTGATTGACCGTAATGATCTCACCAGAAAACACCGGGGCAGAAAAGCGGACGCGATGACGATGAAAGCCAGAGGAATCGTAGTCGGCATAGGTCTGCAACACCGCCCTGCACGTCAGCCCATACGTGCACATGCCAGGAGAATGGGCTTGGTACGGCTGGCTCGGCGGGCGGATTCCGGATGTTCCTCGACACACCTGGGCGGCGACGGCAATGAGCTGCTGTTAGGCCTGGAACTTCGTGCACACGCTTTCGTGCGATGCGCCAAAGGGGTTGGAAAACCATGACGTTTCTTGCGGGCCTGACTCGCGAGGGATCGAACGCTCCTTTGCGCGCGACGGGCTGACGTCAAGTATTTCTTTGCCGATGTCGAGCACATTCTCATTCCCATGCTGCGCAATGGTAATCCTCGACAATTGTCGAAACATAAGAACGAAGGGGCGGCGCGCCTCGTCGCCGCCGACGCGTGGGTCCTGTTCTTGCCGCTATAGGCCGATCTCATCAAATGGCCTTCGTGTAACTCAAGGAATATTGCGACAGGTCCTAGACGCCAACGCCGTTTGGGATCTCAACGACCGCGTCACGTCTGACGAATGCGCCAACTAGCTCCGCCGATATAGTCCCTGTTTGATCGCAACTTGCCCTAGAGCTTGCGTGATAGCAGGAACATCACTCGGAACGACCATCTGGATAGCGCCACCCAAAGATAGTCGGACTCAAGTTGACGAACCATGCAGCCGTGACCAAGGCCTCCGATGGTCGGACTTCGATGCACCGCTTAGGTTCGGAATTGACCGGCTAACTCGTCGCCGAGGCCCTACCGCTGGCCTGCCGTTCGAACAGCCATCGATAGATGCCGCCGGCCCGAGCCAAGGAGTCGTGGGTGCCCTGCTCGACGATCTCACCGCGATCGAACACCAAAATGCGATCGAGGTTGCGTACCGCCGAGAGCCGGTGCGCGATCACGATAGAAGTGCGCCCCCTCATTAATCGCTCCATCGCCTGCTGAATCAGCGCCTCCGATTCCGAATCAAGGCTCGAGGTCGCCTCGTCCAGAACCAATATCGGCGCGTCAGCGAGGAACGCCCGGGCCAGCGCGACCCGCTGCCGCTCACCGCCCGACAGCTTTACACCGCGCTCGCCGACCAGGGTACCATAACCCTTCGGCAGCCGCAGGATGAAGTCGTGCGCATTGGCGAGCCGCGCGGCCTGCTCGACCGCCGTCACGTTGGCCCCGGGCCGGCCGTAGGCGATATTCTCCGCCAGCGAGCGGTGGAACAGGATCGGCTCCTGCTGCACGATCGCGATCTGACTGCGCAGCGATTGCTGCGTCGCTTTGGCAATATCTTGACCGTCAATCAGGATCCTCCCGCCAGAGAGATCATAGAGCCGCTGCACCAACTTGACAAACGTGGTCTTGCCCGAGCCAGATCGGCCAACCAGCCCAACGCGTTCGCCGGCGCGGATGTCGATCGACAAGCCGTCGTAAAGCGGCGCGCGGTCCTCCCCGTAGTGAAAGGTCACATCCTCGAATGTTATCCTTCCGCCCTGGATATCAATCGGCTTGGCGCCCGGACTATCGATGATGTCGATCGGCTCACCGCTAATCGTAACAAGCTCCACCATGTCGTTCACCGAACGCTGCAGATTGTTGATGTGCATGCCGAGCTCACGCAAATAGGCGTGAATGAGGTAATAGCTCGTCAGCACATAGGTGACGTCGCCCGGGGAAGCGCTCCCCGCAATCCACAGCAGGATAGCGCCGCCGATTACCGAACCGCGCAAGCACAAAATCATCACGTATTGCAACAAACCGCTTGCGGTGCCACGCAGCCACGTACGCGATACCCGTGCCTGCCACCGGTTGATGACGCTATCGAGCCGCGCATCCTCGCGCGCCTCCGCACCGAATGATTTCACCACGGCATTGCAGGTGAGCGCATCCGCCAGCGTGGCCCCGATCTTGGTATCCCAAGCATTGGATATTCGTGCACTTGGCGCGATATAGCTGATCGTCATCGCTATGGTGATCGCCACATAGATTACCGCGCCGACCGCGATCACGCCGCCGAACGCGAGCCAGTGCAGGCCCAGCAGGATCATCGCCCCCACAAGCACGGCGAGCGAAGGCCACAATGCCATCAGAACGGTATTATTGAGCAGCTCGAGCGCCCACATGCCACGTGTGATCTTGCGCACGGTCGAGCCGGCGAAGGAATTGGCGTGCCAATCGGTCGAGGAGCGCTGTACCAGCATGAAGGCTTCGCGCACCACATCGGACATCGTCTTGAGCGTGAATGGTACAATCGCCCGCAGGCCAGTAAGCCGCAGGATGAGCGAGACGAGCCCCAGCGCGACGATGCTGCCGAACGCAACAAGCACCGTATGCCGTGCGGCCAGATCGTACGGACCCGCCGTTAATGCATCGACCAGATGGCCCGAATAGACTGGGACGAACAGGTCGGCGACGGATGCACCTAAGAAGCTGGCCAAGACGATCATGAGGCGGACAGGCTGCTTCAGCCAGCGCTGCAACACGAACGGGATCACCTCGCGGAAAGCGGCGGGTCGTTTTCCGTCGGAAACAATCATGGCGCAATCCAGCCGCACTCACGGCGCGGGCCGCCTCCGTCTAAATTGACGCATGACAGCACAAGGCACGACAGGAGTGTCATTGGAAATGGTGCGTTGTTGGGTGCTTCGGGAGAGCGGGATGTCGATCCCGATCAACGTAGGCGGTCAGCGGCCCGACCGAAAATCCTGCAAGAACAGCTGAACTAATCCCGCGATCATCGAATAAGACATGATCACGGAAATCCTCGCCGGCTCGAGTGACGCCGCCGCGGCGGGCTCGTTTGTAGCCGATCTGTTCATCTTGCAAGAACACAGGGGTATCGATGATGTTGCGGTAGATTGATGGACCGGGGTCACTGAAGGATCTCCGGTCATCGTCGCCGCCGAAGAGCACGCCAATAGGTTCTCCGGTCCAGCTCCACAGTCCCTGCAGACTCTTCACTGCGGGCCCGAGATCCGCTGAGTTGGCAGCACTGCTTGCAACGAGCGTACGCGTCGTGGAACGCCAAAGATGAGCTTCAGATAGCATCATAAACTTTCATAACGTGCATATTCCCAAATTGCACACAGGCCTATCGATGAACCAGGTGCGACATCCGTGCTCCAGGCGTGTCGCGTCAGCGCACGCATAGACGCTCGTCTTGCGGGAGACCCGAAAGCGATTCGCATTGCCTCCGTTCTTTCCCCAACGGCGTGGATTTCGAAACTGTTTGGTGACGTCAAGATAAGCCGCGAGTTCCCTTTCAGATAGAAGGCGTTGTGCACGCGCTGGTTTTCTGGCGGCAACAGATTTGCTCGGTCTGGCCGTTTCACCGTTCTCTTGCTCCAGCATCCATGCAATTGTGCAGCCGAACTAGCGCGTCGTCGGTATGCCGGCCGCAGCGAACGAAACTTGCGTCCGATGGTTCGAATATCCACGAGTCGACCACCGTCTAAAAAGAGCACCGCTCGTCTTGCGCCGCTATCGCCGCTTGGAGCAGCAACAACTGTGCCAACACCTTGCGACGTGTGAAGCTGTTGTTTGGGATTGGAAAAGCCGTAGATCGGCAGGTGACGCTTGGTTGTTCTAAACGCAACGGCCCTCATCCAGTCGTCAGAAACCGAACAGGAGCAGCGGCCGTTTGCGCCGGAAGAACGCCTTGCGGCGAGCCTCTGCACGGCTTGAGCTGACCTTAGCGGCAGACCCAATTGAGGCAAGGCGCGCATCGCAGTCCACGAGTGGCACGTCGATTGCTAGTCTGGAAGACACGGCAGACCGAGAGCAGTGGGGTTCTTCGGGGTTGTTGATGAAGATTGCTAGATCGGCCCAAATGCGCGCAGAAGATTTATGGTTCCCGATGAACATCAATAAGGGTTGCTAACAACCTCGCCCAGCAAGGCATCGAGAACGTGCAGCGTTGTAACAAGGGCCATGCCATCATGATTGATCGAGTGAGGGGAGATGACCGACAAGTTCATCGACCGACTATGCAAGGCGCTCCGCAACGCTTCGGTGCTGACTGGCACGGACATTGACTCTCGCTATTACCATGATTTGGCAGGTAGACCGGTCGCGCAGCCGCGAGCGGTCGTCCGACCTAGGACGACGGAAGATGTCTCGGCGTTCCTTCGTTTCTGTCACCGCGAAAAAGTGCCGGTGACGACGCAGGGCGGCATGACTGGGCTGGTGCGCGGCGCCCTGCCGAATCCGAATGAAATCGTGCTGTCGATGGAACTTATGAATGCGGTCGAGGAGGTTGACACTTCGTCAGGCGCAGCCGTGGCGCAGGCCGGCACGCCGCTGCAAAAGTTACAGGAACGGGTCGAGCAGGAAGGCTACATGTTCCCGCTCGATCTCGGCGCGCGCGGTAGCTGTACTATCGGCGGCAACATCTCGACAAATGCCGGCGGCAATCGCGTGATTCGGTACGGCATGACCCGTGCCTTGATCCTCGGCCTCGAAGTCGTTACCGCCGATGGCATGGTGCTGCAGGGGTTGCGCAAATACATCAAGAACAATACTGGCATCGACCTGAAGCAGCTTTTCATCGGCAGCGAGGGGGTTCTCGGCGTGGTGACGCGAGCGGCCTTGCGCATCTTTCCTGCTCCTAGGGAGCGGCAAGTGGCGCTTTGCGCCCTTCCCTCCTTTGCACAAGTCGTCTCGATCTTGGGGATGGCGCGAAAACTTCTGGGCGGAGAACTGACTGCATTTGAGGTGATGTGGAACGAGTACTATCGCCTCGCGCTCGAGCGTGTGAACGGTGTGGTTCGGCCGCTGCCGGTCCATTATCCCTTCTATGTCTTGATCGAGGCCTCTGGGGACGATGCCGATCGTATCCATGCCGATCTGGACAAGCTGCTCGATACGGCAATGCGCGCGAACATGATCCTTGACGCGACTCTCTCGACGTCGAATGCATCCGCAGAAGCGATATGGCGTATTCGCGATTGCAGCTTAGAACTTGCCCGGACGTTTCCTTATGCCGCACGTATCGCTCTCGACGTCAGTATCGCCATCGACCGGATGGATCAGTATGTGAAGACAATTGTCGGGCGTATTAAGGTGATCGACCCCGGCGCCTTCGCGATCGTCTTCGGTCACGCCGGCGATGGTAACCTGCATATCGAGCTACATCACGAGCACACGCCCGACAGGAGGCACGAATTAGAGAGACTTGCTTATCAGATCACCGGCGAATTCGGCGGATCGATCTCAGCGGAACACGGCATCGGCATAGTTAAGCGACCGTATCTGAAGATGAGTAGGACATCGGAGGAAATCGAAGCGATGCGTACGCTCAAGCGAGCGCTTGATCCGAACAACATTCTGAACCCGGGACGAATTTTCACGATGTGATAGAATGCGAGGACCGCGCGGGGCACCTCGGTCGGAACGGTCGAACGCGCCTGAGGCCTTTCGGCAAGTGGAGGCCCAACACCATGTCATTGCCCTGCCTCCCTTGCGGTGTACAGGTTGCACCGGCAGCCATGAGATCGCCGAGATGCACGCGCTCGAACTGGTCGCGTGCGAAGCCAACCTCTCACCATTTAGCGCGGAAACAGTTACCCCTGATCGACGGAGGCAATGCGCAAACAATTCAGGAATTTGAAACTGCTAACCGTGCCGTTCCGCCCTCGTAGCCCGGTGCGCGATGTCGCGGCTGCTCGCCACGGGCTACAGCAAATTCTCAATTGTCGTTCGCAAGGGCGTGCAGTTGCGGCTGGCGAGCCACGGCCCAATCAAGATCATCGATCGATCCTGCAAGCACTGCGATCGCGCGACCTCGATCGACTTGTAACCTGCTCGCGCGCCACGCTCAACCGATCGAGCGGCCAACCTCCTGACGGGAGTGAGACTGGTGAGTTCCCTTGCATGCCTCGATGCCATCTTAGGCGTCGAAGGACCTCTTGCTGCGCAAGGCGCTGAGTAGGCATACGATGAAGACCGCCCGATTGCCGCGTGCGCGCGGGCCCGACGAGCTCTATGATGGCGGTGCGTGAAGGTCAGGCGGCCCGCTGACCGGCGGGCTTGCCGGCTTGGCCCAGCTTCCATTCCCAGGGCAGCAGTTCGTGCAGACGCGATGTGGGAAGATCGGCGATACGGGCTAGGACGTCGGCGAGCCAGGTCTTGGGATCGACCTCGTTGAGGCGACAGGTCGTGATCATCGTCAGCATGATGGCGGCACGGTCGGCGCCGCGCTGGCTGCCGGCGAAGGTCCAGTTCCGCCGTCCCAAGGCGATGCCTCTCAATGCGCTCGGCACAATTATTGGTCAAGCAGATCCTACCATCGTCGAGGAAGCGGGCGAAGTCGTCCCAGTGCCTGAGCATGTAATTCATAGGCTTCAGGACCTCGGAGGAGCGCGAGAGGGTTTCGCGCTCACGCAGCAACCAGGCGTGCATGTCCTCGAGAAGCGGCTTGCTCTGTTCCTGGCGCACGGCACGCCGCTCCTCGGCGCTGCGGCCGTTGATGGCGCGCTCGATCTCGAACAATGCATCCAGGCGTCTGACCGCCTTCAGCGCGATCGGAGAGACCGGTTTGCCCTTCTTACCTTGCCGAGCATTTTTCTCGATGTCGGCCAGCTCGAAGAAGCCCCGTCGTGCATGGGCATAGCAAAACGCCGGCGTAATCGGCCGCGCCTTCTTCTGCGGATCGAACAGCGGCTCGAACCCGCTGTAGCAATCGGCTTGCAGGATAGCGGCGAAGGCGGCCAGATGCTTCTGGGGATGCTCGCCTCGTCGGTCGCTCGAGGCGTAATAGACCGCAGCCGGCGGCGCGGGCCCGGCGAAGGGCCGGTCATCCCGCACATAAGTCCAGATCCGTCCGGTGGTACACTTGCCCTTCGCCAGGATACGGATGGTGGTGTCATCGCCATGAAGGCCCTCGGCCGCGAGCGCATGGCGTTCGATCAAATGGAAGAGCGGCATGACGGCGAAGGTGCCGTGGCCGACCTGGTCGGCCAGGGTCGACAACGACAGGTCGATCCCCTCGGCCTTGAAGCGGGCACTCTGGCGGTTGAGCGGGATATGCATGCCGAACTTGTCGAACAGGATCGTCGCCAGCAATTGTGGGCCAATGAAGCCGCGCGGCGTGGCATGGAACGGCGTGGGCGGCTGGCTGATCTTCTCGCAATCGCGGCAGGTGAACTTTTCCCGTACCGTCTCGATCAACTTGAAGCGGCGTGGGATCTCCTCCAGCGTCTTGGTTACATCCTCGCCGATCTTCGCCAGCCGCGATCCACCGCAGCAGGCGCAGCTCGTTGGAGCCTCCATGACGACGCGCTCGCGTTCGATGTCATCCGGCCATGGCTTGCGCACCGGCCGCTTGCGCGTGAAGGAACGGACGTCTGCGTCTTTGCTGCTGCAGCCTGCGCGGCAAGCTCATCCTCGCTCGCTGTGGTAACGAGTTCCTCGAGCTCCAGCTCCAACTGCTCGAGCAGCCGTGCCGTGCGCTCGGAGCGCGGCCCATACAGTTCGCGCTTGAGCTTCTCGATCCGCAGCTCCAGATGCGCGATCAGCGCCTCGTTGTCCGACAGCTCCGCCCGCACACTGGCAGCCACCGCCTCAGCGTGTAGCCGCGCCTCACGCTCGGCCTGCAGCGCCGCAAGGGCACTCGCAAGGTCCGATGGAAGATCGTCCGGCTTCGACATCATAAAGCCAGTGAATCAAATCAAGCTGCAGATTCAAACCATAAAACGCTATCCGACCCGCGTTGGACGCTGGGTTTCTTGTGGGTTGCGCCAATCGGTCCCTGACAACAGATAGCTCAACTGCGCCGGCGAGATCGTTACTGATTGGCCGGCAACCGATGGCCAGATGAACCTTCCTCTCTCGAGCCTCTTGGTAAACAGGCATGCTCCCTGGCCATCGTGCCAGATCATCTTCACAAGATCGCTGCGGCGACCCCGGAAGACGAACAGATGACCGTTGAGCGGGTCTTTGTGCAGCACCTCCTGCACCTGGAGTGCCAACGACGGAAAGCCTCTGCGCATATCGGTATAGCCCGTCGCGAGCCACACTCGCGCGCCGGTCGGAACCGGGATCATCGGCGCACCAGGGCATCGACAACGCGACGCAGCGCGTTTCCATCAACCTCGCCATCGACCCGGATGCGGTGTCCGCTACCGAGATCAATCTCGATGATGCCCTGGCTCCTCCGTCGACGCGCCGGCGCCGTCGTCAACGGCACTTCGGTCAGGTCCCGCGGCGGCACAGACGGTCCGATCTCGACTGGCACGAACGGCGCTATACTCGTCTCACCGCGCTTGCAAAACTCTTTGCGCCACCTGAACAGCTGGCTCACATGAAGGCCGGCCATGCGAGCCACCTCGGAAACAGTGGCTCCGGGCTCGAGCGATGCTGCAACCAGCCGTTCCTTCTCATCTCGCGACCACCGGCGCCGCCGCTCGACCGATGTGATCACCTCTGCCCGCGAAATCGTCATAGCGCTTCTCCTAGGATTACCCCTAGGACCTGCAGCGCTCGCCTCCGTCAAACAAGGCGGCCGTCAACGGAGGCGTACGGCGCTGACACCAACCACAGCCATAGGCAGAGGCCGTTCAAGTAGAGCTTCGATCCAGCCGCCTCCGGGTCGGGAGCGCACCTTTGGTTAACAGACGACGCTACGCCGCTTCGAAGGGTCGCCCGATAGAATGCGCACGGCTTGTTATGTGACCGAACCGATCCTCCCGGCGGTAGAGTTCTGCTTGGCCGTCGTGCCATGCCAGCCCTCACCCGGCACTAAACATGGTTGGATCTGCCACGGCCGCAGCGGGAGCCGGAGCCGCTATGGACCAATGCCGCGAAGGGAGCAAAGAAACTTCGCCAGCGGATTTATCCTGAGGATCCGAGCCAGCTCTCGCGCAGTGGCATCCACCTTCCGTCTCGGTTCCCTCATTTGGTTCACAAGAAAAGCCAGTGCCATACGGGCATTGGCTGGTAGCCTCAGCCCATCGTAATCCAGCAAGGCCACCGCCCCTCCTCCCTTGCCGCCCCTGTCCAACCACGAATGCGAACTCAGCAAAATGAGCTGCGCAAGGCGTCATGGATCTCTGTCGCACCAGCAGCCCTCTTGCAATGACGCATCACTTGAAGCGGAGGCTAATACTACACGGCCAGGTCACCGGGTCTGCCGGACTCACTCTTGCGAACGCTGCATGAATCGCCATCGGTCCAAACGGCACACCCGGGAACGAGGCCGGCTGAGGTACGGGACCTGGCTCGTGAACAACAAATACGGGCTGGCTAGCTGATCGAGAAGCCCCTGCGCTAGTCAAGGACCCGCGGATCACCAGGCGCGTCTCGCGCCTCAACCTGCATCAAAATAGATCAGGCGTGACCCAGCTTCGCACCACCAATGATGAACTTCCGAAACAAGGCGGCCCTGGCCGCCTGCGGCTTTGACCTAGTGCGCACCACGCTTGGGGGACCAGCGACCGGCAGGTCACCATTTATAGCGATCTGCCTCTCCACGCGATGTCGACCGCTGGATTCTCCGGCCGCGTAGCGCTCGGTCATACGGTTATCCCAGATTACAACGTCGCCCGACTTCCAGCTCCAGCTCACGGTATTTTCCTCCGCCGTGTGGTAGGATCGAAGCCGATTGAACAGCTTCTGGCTGGCATATTTCTCCAGGCCAAGTTCTGCACAGGATGTCCGAGCACCAGCAAGCGCTCGCCCGTCTCGGGATACATGCGCACAACTGGACAGCAGTCGCGCAGATTGTTTCGGTGAGAACATCATCAAATTGCTGGGTGTCCGTCTCGATGGCG
>Ga0214542_1005216_pt1 | contig 24969 bp, 12 predicted proteins | sample CNSS1metaG_FD_160096 | JGI IMG/M metagenome (GOLD analysis project Ga0214542, IMG submission 160096) | Root nodule microbial communities from cowpea collected in UCLA plant growth center, Los Angeles, California, USA - CNSS1 | ecosystem: Host-associated > Plants > Roots > Nodule | place: USA...
AAAAAAAAAAGTGTACTCTGTTCTTTATTATTTTTACGTAGGTGCGATGGGAATAAACAAAATAAATAACAGATGTAACTATGCTCACCTCAAATCATCTCTCATCCATACATTCATGAACATCAATTTCAAATCACGTTAACAGAAGCTCCAATTCGTATATCCATGAACATCAACAATAACATCAAGTCACGGTAACATAAGCTAAGAAGGAGTTAAGAACACTTACCGTGAAAATAAAACTTAATGCATTAATAGCTTTCCTTCCGTTTTCAATTTTGACTCCTCTCCCTCTCTGATTTCTAGTGCCTTCTCCCTTATGTAGTAATCCAAAAAAAAGAACCTCCTTTTTATTATGTAACTATCTCCTTTGTTCTGTTCACTTTTGATGTTACTTCATGTTCCTTCAACCATCATGACCATGTTACATGTCATTCCCAATACAAAACCATGATAGCATAGCAAGCATGGGTCTGATAACAGAGAGATCTCACGTTACCTCTACCTTTCTTTCCTTTTTTTCTTTTTCCTTTTTTTTCTTTCTTTTTGTTGTTGTTGTTGTTGTTTTTTTATTAAACTAGAATGAGAGACGTAAAACAAAAAAAGGAGCTATAATAATAGAAAGGAAAATAATGTAATAATAAAAATAATGAGCCCAAAGAAATAAATAAATAAATAAAACATAATTAAATTAAAAATAAAATAAATAAAATAATAATAATAATAATAATAATAAATAAAATAAACATAGATTTTTATTTTTTTCTCAAACTAAAACATATTTTTTATCTTTTTCTTTTATTTTATTAATTATTCTTTTATTTATTTTTCTCAATTGAACTTTAATTAATTAATTTTTGTTTATTATTTTTATCATTGTTTTCCGGACGAAATTGGGTGTTGACAATGTGTTCTTGAATTCTTTGGTCAATCAAGGTTAAACAAAAGTTTTCATAAATTTTTAATTGATTTTTGCTCTAACAAGTCCAATCCAACCCTCCCTTTCTTGGGCTTGAACTCTTTTAGTTTAAAACTTGAATAAGCTGATACTCGTGCAACCTATAGAGGTTGATACTCGTGTTTGAGAGACTATACTCGTGATACCTACAGAGGTTAAACTCGTGTTGTAATTAATTGAATTGATTAATGGAACTTCCTATGCAACGTGCTTGAAAGAGAATTATATGTAGCCCATGTGGTTGGATGAACTAGTATTAAAATTGGACTTAACATTGATTCAATTTTTTATTGAATATTTTATATTAAATTATTCTAAATAGTTTCAAAATCTATTCACCCCCTTCTAGAGTCAACTACACCTTCATTCCTCACCTAATGTTTCTTGTAAGGATGTTGTTCCTCTAGTTGTATTTCGATCAAATAACAAGAGACAAAAAAATGATATCCAAAACTCACAAGATGATCATATGGTTAATGAACCAACAAACAATGTGCAAATCACTAATGAACAAGTGATAGAAGAGGCACATGAAATAACACCAAGAAGGACGAAAATACAAAGAAGACTAACTATTTCGAGTGATTTTATTATGTATTCACTTGAACATGAATGTGAATTGAGTATTGATGAGGATCTTGTCTCATTTAAATAGGGATGACAACAGGTCAGGTCAGACATGGATAGTGCCTACCCACAATCTGACGCACAATAAAAAAATTCGTTCGTTACCTGCCTCATTACAGTTGGGTACCCGCTTAAAAAGTACTTGCGAGTTTTTTACTTGTGGATACTTGCAAATATTTAAAAAATATATATTTTTTATAAAATTTTAAAATAAAATTTAAATAAAATTACAAAAAGTTATAAAATAAAATATAAATTAAATTAAATACAAATTTAATTTTAATTTTAATTAAATTTAATCTAATAAAAAATATATTAAATTTTAATTTTAATTAAATTTAACTTAATAAAAAATAAATTTAATTTAAATTTAAAAATTTTGTGGGTAATGGATACTTACGGGTACGGATAGTATGATACTCTCACTCGATCCGTTTATCAATGGGTATTAAAAGTCTCGTTGCCCACTACCCGGGGGTACCAACTATCCACCGCAGATTTTATTCACAGATACCCGCAATCATGAGTATTTTTGTCATTCCTACTTTAAACGTATCATGAAAAGTGACAATTCAAAAAAGTGGTTGAATGTTATGAAAGAAGACTTGAAATCAATTGCTAACAATAAAGTATAGGATCTAGTTTAATTGCCTAAAGGTTTAAAAAGAGTCAATTGTAGATGAGTCTTTAAGATAAAACATGACTTAAAAGGCAATATTGAAAGGTAAAAAGTTAGGTTAGGTGTCAAAGGTTTCACTAAAAAAGATGGTATTGCCTACAAAGAGACATTTTCCCTTTTTCTAAGAAAAACTCTTTGAGAATTGTTTTGTCTTTGATTACTTCTTATGATTTTAGGCTTAACCAAATGAATGTATAGACTGCACTTTTAAATTTTGATTTAGAGGGAGAAATTTATATGGACCAACCTTAAGTCTTTATTCCCAAAAGAAAAAAGGAAGACATGGTGTAAAGAAGTTAATGTATGGACAAAAATAGGCTTCTAGGCAGTGGTATCTCAAGTTTGATGATACCATCACTTAGGTATGATTTTGTAGAAAATATTGTTGACCAGTGTATCTACATGAAGGTTAGTGGGAGCAAGTTTGTAAGTTTAGTCCTATATGTTCATAATATTTTGCTTGCTATTAACTATGTTGCTATGTTACATGATGTAAATAATTTTCTCTCTATTAATTCTGAAATGAAAGATATAAGTGAGACATCCAATGTGATAAGAATAGAAATATTTTGTGACAGATGACAAGGATTGTTAGGATTGTCTCTAAAATCATTTATTAGTAAGGTATTAGAGAGATTCATAACAGAAAAGTGGTTGTAGGGACTGTTCCAGTACAAAAGGTGACAAATTTAATCAAATGCAATGTCCCAAAAATACTTAGAATGAAATGAAATAAAATATATTTCTCATACATTAGTGGTTGGGAGTTTGATATATGCCTAAGCATGTACTCGACCAGACATTAGCTTTGCCATTGAATTTTTGGTCAATATCAAAGCAATCCTAGAATAGAACACTAGAAACCAACAAAGAAAGTTCTTAAGCATTTACAAGGCACGAAAGATTACATGCTCACATGTACAAGATCAAATAACCTTGAGGTGATTAGCTATTCGGATTCAAATTTTGTTGGATGTGTGGACTCAAGGAAATCCACGTTTGGATAGATTTTTCTTTTGGCTAGAGGAGTGGTATCATGGAAAAGTGCAAAACAATTCGTGATAGCCACTTCTACCATGGAGGTTGAATTTTTGGCATGCTTTGATGCCAAAGTTCAAGCATTATAGTTACAAAACTTTACTATAGGATTTGGTATTGTTGATAGTACAACAAAACTAGTGAGGATTTATTATGATAACTGCAATTGTTTTCTTTTCTAAAATTTATAAATACTCAAAAGGAGCAATACAAATGAATTTAAAGTATTTATCAGAAAGAGAAAATACAAAAAGCAAAAGGTGTCAATTGAGCATATTGGTACAAACTTAATCAGAGTGGATTCGACAACTAAAGATTTATCACCTAAGACATTTATTGTCCATGTTAGGTATAATGGATAAGTCTTTGTAAACAATGTATTTTGGAATAAATATATATATATATATATATATATATATATATATATATATATATAATGGTTGCAATGCTTATATGCTTATATTGCTTGACACTTGTGATTTTCATTATAGATATTTCTATTTATTTCGTCATTCACATTACATGTTACACGTTATTATTTATTAGTGAAATGACATAATGTATCTTTGAAGGAACATTAAGGACATATATTACAATTTTAATTAAAGTTAAGTTAGAAAATTTGTTATACATGGAAGAAATCTTGTTGTTGGCTAACTTAGAACCAATATGATTCAATCTTTTAACTTAATTCAATGAAGGATAATAAATTGATAAATTCAATATATAATGTGCACTTAAAGTTTTATGTTAAATCATTACATAGGTCGAATGAAAGAATGTTAGATTATTTTAATTTGATATTAGCTCCTCTAATCTATAGAATGACTTTAATGTGAAGATTTCGAATAAGAATATTATTAGATTATAATTAAAATAATAGAAATTATTTTAGAAATATTAGAATCAATTCCCTCCCTTCTCAACTCATTAATGCATTATGGTTCTTTAATAAATTTTTAAAATAAAAATATACAAGGGAGTTATAAAAGAGAATTTTTTTTATGAAAAAGAGTTGTGTTATTCTAAACAAAAGATATATCATCATTAATAGAAGAACATATCTTACAAACATATTTTCTATATCATAATACCATTAAAAAAATAATAAGAGAATGAAAAACATCAATTAATGTAAAGAGATATTTTGCAATGATCTAGGTAAGTAAGTTTTTAAATGCTTTTACACATAATGTCTTAACACTTAAAAATGATAAAGGACAATGCTAATTAGTGTCTTAAGGGTACTAGTTAAGGAATAATTAATATGTATTGATTATATCATTTTTACATTGAAAGTTAGAATTATTAAATACATTTTTAAACAATAACTTAATAATACAAAACAAGAACTTTGAAATTTTTAAGGTCTTTACTAAAAGATAAGAATTTTTTTTGACACTTAAGATTCTTTTTGTGAATGCTTCAAATCGTGTGTGTTTTTTTTTTTTGTAAATTTTTTAGATATTTAACACTATTTTTTTGTTGTTTTTTCTATTGATTTAAATTTTCTTGTGTTTAATTATGTTTAATTTTTAGCAACATTAAGATAATGTTATTTTATTATTTTATTATTTTTTTAACTTTTATTGATAAGTATTAAATAAAATATGAAACACACTTGTACAAATTTATGACATTTTTGTCCTTTAAATAAAAAAATGGCATTAATGATTATTAGGTCAGATTTCATTTAATACAATACTCAATTATGCAATTTTATAAAATTCAATATGTATTAATTATCCTTAACTAATTTCCACTGGTTAGCAATGCCCAATGATAAATTAAAAAATAATTAGGAATGCTTTATTTAAGAAAGATAATAACAAAAAATTAAATAATGATTAATTTTAATTTTAATTAAAAGACTACCTTTATTTTATTATACATTGATCATTGATTATTTTTGATATTAAACCATCACAAAACATGAACTTTTGAATTTTTTAATGACTACGAGATTAACTATCCCACAATCTCAAAAGCACACAGTTGTTTTTCTTTGTTTGAAATATAAAAGCAAAATGTACTCTCAACCTTTCAATTTCTCTACTCTGCAAACCCACCTAATGTTCTACTTTTTATTTTTTTTTTCACTTTTTCCAAATAATTCAACGAAACACAAAGAGAAATAAATAGAGTTGTGCAGTGACAGTCTTAACCAACATCGTCGGAAGAGTCAAAATAATAGATCCAAAATTTATATATTTAATTATTATCACAACATAATAAAAATGAATACATAATTTAATATAACGATAACTAAAAAAAATCACACATATATAAAAGATTGTTCTTCGTTCCTTTACATCCCTAAACTCATCAATAATTGAATCATAGCTAAAATTTTCAGTTATTTCTTTTTCAATGTAAATAATCATGTTGTCGATATGAAATTCATCTTCCATTTTATTTTATAATCTTGTTTTGATAATTTTCATTGCAAAAAATTATATTTATGTTGTAGTTGTAGAGACCGAAAGAGTTAAAATAAGACGAATTAAATGATCAATCAAGTATAATGTCCTTGACTTTCATGTTCTTGTCCAGGATTGACATAATTCAAGCATGGTTGATAAATTCTTCAAATCTTGATGGTTAGGAGTATCAATAATAAAGTATTGAAGTTGAAATTTTAAACTAACATTCTCTTACTCACTAAAATCTAGTTATAAAATAAAAACACATAATACAACAATTTTTGTTTTATGGTCATAAAATAAAAAATTAATATACAAGAGATTTGTTAAATAAATTATTAAATTAATATTTCACTATCAAATGAAATGATAGTGAAATAAGAATAAAAATAATAATTTTTTTTTTCTCTTCAAAAAAGAAAAAAAATAGATAAGAATGAAAAATAAGAATAATTTATAAAAAACCAACAACATAATAAAAAAATAAAAAATATTTTAATAAATATTTTTATTCTTTTTATTATATTTGAGTTTTTATTTTATTATTTATTAATATTAAATATTATATAGTATAAAAAAATATTTTAATTATAATTAATTTACAATATATTATCTATAATATAAAAAAAATCAAAATTTTTGGGAGCCCATCGCCGCTCTAGTTCCCGGGATACTCCATCACAGCAGACTGGAACATAAGAAATAATATACACTAAAAATAGAGAGATGAATAAATAGTTAAGCATGCAATATTTCTTATCTTCACTAAATACAAACTTATTAGTATAGAAATTCAGAGAGTTACATGAAATTATCACGAGGCTTAATTATTAATTTAGTTCTTTAATTTATTATTTTAGTTCATTTTTTTTATTCTTTAATTAATTTAGTCTTTTAATTTGATTATTATTTTTTATTTAATTTAATATTTTTTTAAGATGTCTAATTTTTTTTCTTTAATTTAAAATAATATTAATAATTAAGTTTATTTGTAATTTATATATACATATTAAAATAATTTTATTTAATTTTAAAAAATTTGAGAATTTAAATGATCGTAAAAAATAAAATAATTTTAATATTTAAATGAAATAATTTAATATATAAATTATAAAAACTATTTTAATATATATATATATATATATATATAAATTGTAATTAAATTTAATTAATAATTTAGTTTAAATCGTCTTAATAAATAAAATAATTAAATTGAATAAAAATAATAAAATCATCATATCGAACTCTTTACAAAAAATTTAAAGAATCAAAATTGAAAAAAAAAATATTAAAATAAACCGACTAATAAATTAAAGGACTAAATAATTGAGCTGTAATATAATTAATAATATTAATATTAATATTAATATTACATAGCAAGTGATGTGAGGAAAAAAAGTGAATGGATAAAAAAAATCAGTGGTATTTGTCACGACTCACGAGGAAGTCATTATTGATAAGTTATTATATTATACCTCTTTCATTCTTTATTATTTATGTTTTAACAATGTTTTACGAAAACAAAATTCAATATGGTAAAATAATTATGCAATTTTTTATTTTATTTTCTTACTCACACAATAAATACTTATTTAAATTAATTAAAGTAGTTTTGTAATTAAAAGTAATAATTAATATGATTTTAAAATTTTTAAATAAAAATTAAATAAATATATATTTTTTTAAAAGAAAAAACTTAAACTTAAAATAGAAAGGTAGAGCGTAGCTTCTCTCATTTGTAGAGTGGGTTGCAGGAGGATACATACGGCCATCTCCGATTCGTCAGTCCAAAAAAAAAAGACAACTCACAATGTTGCCGCTCAAGCCTCTCCACTCAAACTTCTCCCTCCGCCCATCTCCGCCGCAAGTCGCTCTCAACCGCCTCCGGAGCATCCAGTTCCCGCCCTCCGCGCGCCGGAGCGTGCAGGTCCAAGCGACTGTCGGCGGTGGAGACCAGAGCCAGACGATGACGACGACTTCGTTGGACAGTAAAGAGATGAGGGAGAAGAAGGGGCCAATGGAACCTAGTTCCGGCGTTGACGAAGGGCTAAAAGTGAGAGCGGTGGTGACAATAAAGAAGAAGATGAAGGAGAAGATCGGTGAAAAACTTGGCGATCAGTGGGAGTACTTGGTCAACGGCGTTGGTCAAGGCATCAAGATTCAACTCATTAGCCACGACATCGACCCTGGTTACTTACTTACTTTCTCCTGTTTCTCAACTTCAACTCTTTCTTCTTACTTTTTTTTTTAATATTAATTTTTGTGTCTAAGGTTGTCGCGAGAGATCGCGAGTTCAACACCGACATCGACTTTTTACTATCATTGGTTATTTCACTTTCTGAACTTTTTGCCGCACACACGAGAGTACTGGTTTGCGCAAAACAGCAGCAAGCTTTTTTCCTTGATTTGGTTTCATGTCGTCTTGTTCGACGAGAAGCATGAGGCGTACAAAAGGGAAAACTTGTTTGGTCTACCTCGGCTGATCTGCGATCAAAACACCTTTTTATTTTTTTAATATTTCCAGCAGTGATCAAATATTTTATTTAGCATATTATGACATTACTATTGATACAGTTTTTATATACTTGATTAGGTGGAAATGCTCTTAGAATAGATATATACAGTAAGGAACTAATGTGAGGAGAGGATGGCAGTCTTCTATTGTTAAATATGTTCAAAACCTCCCTTTTATCTTTCAAGTGAGGTGAATATTAACTAGGACTTATCTTTGAGTTCTTCCTTGGGCTTGAGTCACATTTCCTAACCTAAAAATGGATATACCTTTAAAATAATTATTATAAAAATCAGCTATATTACAATATATGGTTAGATGATATGGTAATCACATCAATTAAATTCGCAAACAATTAATCGCAAATTATTAATTAAATTAAATTGTCTTCCTTAAATTAAAAAGTAATTTCACTGTTTTTCGCTTTTTACTGAATGGAATAAAAAGTAACTAAATGAAGTAAGAAATAACATAGACGAGACAGTGTTGTATTTACCCTTTAAGTGGGTACTATTGTCCTTTTGTGATTCCAGCTATTTGTTTGTTTTATCGTTGTTCAGTTACTAATTCTGGGAAAAGCGTGCAAAGCTACGTGAAAGGGTGGATACCGAAGCCGTCGAACGTATCTTACATTGTGGAGTACACTGCTGATTTCAGCGTCCCAAGTGAGTTTGGATGCCCGGGTGCAGTTCTCATCACTAATCTTCACGGGAAAGAGTTCTACCTTGTGGAGATCATCGTTCATGGCTTCAGAGGAGGACCCGTTTTCTTCCCAGCAAACACCTGGATTCATTCCCGAAATGACAACCCTGAAAGCAGAATCATATTCAATAACCAAGTGAGTCACAACTGAACCCTCTTTTCAAATTTGTTGCATGATGATCAAGAACCAAAATCTACCGGTAAACTTTCTAATTACGAACTCTAACGAGACAGGCATACTTACCGTCACAAACACCAGCTGGTATCAAAGATCTTCGGCGTGAGGATTTGCTAAGCGTAAGGGGTAACCAGCAGGGCTTAAGAAAGCAGCATGAAAGAATCTATGATTATGATACGTACAATGACTTGGGCAACCCTGATAAGGACGAGGAGCTTGCGAGGCCTGTCCTTGGGGGTCACGAGAGGCCTTATCCTCGTCGTTGTAGGACTGGCAGACCTCCCACTCTCTCTGGTACTCTTCATAAAATTTGCTTTCTTTTATGGGTTACTTTTTGTGTTGGGTTTTGGAATGAATGAATGAACAAATAGCATGTCTGATGGGGCGTGTAATGGGTGCCAATCAAATCAATTAGATCCACTGTCTGAGAGTAGAATTGAGAAGCCTCATCCGGTTTATGTACCTCGGGATGAAACTTTTGAGGAGATCAAGCAGAACACTTTCTCCGCTGGGAGGTTGAAAGCTCTGTTCCACAATCTATTGCCCTCGCTCGCCGCCACACTGTCGAGTTCAGACATTCCTTTCAAGTGCTTCTCCGACATTGACAAGCTTTATATCGAGGGTGTTCTGTTGAGAGATGAAGAGAGCAAAGGGGTAGTGGAAAATCTCCTGGTTGGCAAGATGATGAAACGGGTCCTGAGTGCTGGAGAGAGATTGTTGAAATATGAAATTCCTTCTGTTATAAAAGGTATGCTAGTGCATAAAATGCAACACAACCTTGTTTTCACCGTTTTCACCGAAAACAGCATTTATTTTAACTTTGTTCACTCTTTATGGTTCCAGGGGATAAATTTTCTTGGTTGCGGGACAATGAATTTGCAAGACAGACCTTAGCAGGGGTTAATCCAGTGAATATTGAGCTGTTGAAGGTAGTTTTATAATGCTTGTCTTGAATTATGTAATAATTTTACCTGTCTAGGAGTATCAGGTGTTTTTCTGTGGTTTCTTTAGCAGTTCTCTCTGTTTTCCACAGGAATTCCCCATCCGCAGCAATCTGGATCCTGCTCTCTATGGGCCTCCTGAATCTGCAATAACAAAGGAGCTTCTAGAGCAAGAACTTAGTGGAATGAGCTTGGAACAGGTTCTCTATATTTCTGCTGCTACATAGCTTGACCTGGTTATGCAACAGAAATTTGTTACCAATAATTTTTGTATTATGTTGTATTATTAGGCTATTGAGGAAAAGAGACTGTTTATCCTTGATTACCATGACATGCTCTTGCCCTTCATCAAGAAGATGAACGCTTTACCTGGGAGGAAAGCTTATGCCTCTCGGACAATTCTCTTCTATACAAAGGCTGGCATTCTTCGCCCTATAGCAATTGAGCTTTCACTTCCTAAAACGCACTCTTCCCCAGAAAACAAAAGAGTTTACACCGAAGGCCATGATGCCACTACACACTGGATTTGGAAGTTGGCAAAAGCTCATGTATGCTCAAATGATGCTGGCGTCCACCAACTAGTAAATCATTGGTAAGACAACTTTTCGTGGAAATCTAGATTGACTTTAAATTCATGAACGACTTAATTGGGAAGAAATAGTGCATTTGGTTAAGAGTAATATACAGTGGAAATTTGTAATGTGCAGGTTGAGGACTCATGCATGCATGGAGCCATATATTATTGCTACTCATAGACAGCTAAGCTCAATGCATCCAATTTACAAGCTGTTACACCCTCATATGCGCTACACATTAGAAATTAACGCGCTTGCTCGGCAAAATCTGATAAACGGAGGCGGTATTATTGAAGCTTCGTTCAGTCCAGGAAAGTATGCCATGGAACTTAGTTCTGCAGCTTACAAGAACCTGTGGCGATTTGATATGGAGTCACTGCCAGCAGATCTTATTCGGAGGTAATACTGATTTTGAGCGAACCCCCGCTTTTAAATCTGCCTTTCTTGTCATTTTCTACTTATTAGTAACATCACTTTGCTATTATTTTAACTTTTGGTCATATCACATAACATACTAGTATGGCAAATTTACCAAAGTGCTTCAATTTATTTTGAAATTTACAGAAATAGATAAATTTGAAAGAAAAATATCCATATGGATTAGTCATACTTGGAAGAAAAGACTTTGTATTAAGGAACTCATACTCCAATAAATGACTTCACACTGAAGAAGTAATGCTCAAATACGTTATTTTAGATACTTAATTTTCAGCGTTGTCGAAGTCATTATTGACAAAATGACTTTAATTTGTTTTTTTTTTCCACTGAAATTGTACATGTAAGTGCAACTTTAGTTTTTTTTTCTTTTTTTTATACGCGATCCTTTTTCTTATGTTTTTTGTTTTATTTTATTTTATTTTTTGTTTTTGTATATTTATTTTAGTTGATACTGGACATGGAAGGATGACAGTGTCACAAAATCTTTTTAGATGTTGTTTATTTAAGAATTTTACTTAATAAATAACAATTTGATATCGATTGGATAGAGTATGGGAAAATTAAAAAAATGAGTGAAGAAGGTTGTTGGTCATGTAAAACAAATACTAAATACTATTCAATATAGATAATAAAAAATGTTAAGAGAAACTGAAAAAAAAAAATATATTTGTGAAAACTTGTGCCACAAGTTGATCTTGTTTATTATTTAGGTTTTTGATCTTTTTTTTTTTATCGGCATTATTTAGGTCTTTGACGTGGTTCATGTTTAATAATTCTCTAATGTTGTAATGCAACACGTGTATATGTACATGTATATTAACATCTTCGTCATTGCCATTGTCTTCATTCTTATCCTCCTTACTTGTATTGTCATTGCTATTGTCTTCGTTTTCATCCTCCCACTTGCATTGTCAAACCTTTGCAAACAGAATATAGGTCGATAACAATCCATGATAGTATTGGATTATGTGTTGAGAGTGGTGTTATTGTAGAACTGACAAACATATTTGATAGATTGAAAAAAGATATTCGATTGGGATGGAAAAATATTATGGGTAGAGAACTTGTTATGGAGATTGAGCAGACATATTATGACGATGGTCTATATATCCGAACATTAGAGATGATGAAAGACTAGATTGACTAACATGACATTGTTGTTGATATCTATGAATATTTGTAGAAGATCTAACATGTTGATAAAAAGGCTATGATAGGGGTTGTTTAGGCTCTTGTGATGTCAAAATACAGTTGTAAAAACAAACATTAAATTGAGTATGATAGAATATTACTATTAAACGTGTATTAGAAAGTGAACTTCCATCGTTGTTTGATATTGGTGGTTGCTGAAGTGAGATGTGTAGTGGATAGTGAGTTGAATGTACCATTGCATGTATTGTGCATTGACATGCAAATGACAATCTTTTAACCATTTAAGCAATTGAAATCTTTTATTAGAGGGCAAGGGTAGGAGAAAAAAGGGGGATGGGGCAGAAGAGAAATCTGGGAAAGAGAGAGACCAAGCTCTCCAGTAACTTATAGGTTGTAGTGTTTATAGTGTTTATGGTGTTGTACTGTTTCGGAGTCCTATGTAAATTGGTATTTCTGTACCAGTTTGCTATGAAAACAAGCATGTGTTATGTCCAAAGTACAATCAAGTAAATCGAGTTTGATGCTTAGGAGATATTAACTCTTCAACTTGGTTGATGACCAATGTTATACACAATTAAATTGATATGAAATGTTTATTTAATAACCGAATTTTTTAAGTAAACATTAAAAAGTAAAAAAAAAAATGTATCAATATGTCCATTTCATTTAAATTATTAAATGAAAAGATATATACAAACAGAACAAGTAAAATAAAGTAAAAATTGAAAAGCTATAGTCATAGATGAAAGTATGATGACTTTTTAACTATGAAACATATGTTAGATAAGTAAATTGGTTCCGTTTATAATCGTGTCCTTTTTTTCAGGGGCATGGCTGTAGAAGACCCTTCAATGCCCTGTGGTGTAAAACTGGTGATTGAAGACTACCCTTATGCTGCAGATGGACTCTTGATCTGGTCTGCCATAAAAGAATGGGTAGAATCTTATGTTGGACACTTCTACTCCGAATCAAATTCAGTGACATCTGATGTTGAACTCCAAGCATGGTGGAGTGAAATCAAGTTAAAGGGTCACTGTGACAAAAAAGATGAACCCTGGTGGCCTAAACTCGATACCCAACAGGACCTATCTGGTATACTTACAACAATGATATGGGTCGCTTCAGGCCAACATGCAGCCATTAATTTTGGACAATACCCCTTTGGAGGATACGTTCCTAACCGCCCTACCCTCGTGAGAAAACTGATCCCACAGGAGAACGATCCGGAATTTGACAAGTTTATTCAGAATCCTCAACTTGTTTTCCTGTCATCACTGCCTACTCAACTTCAAGCTACCAAAGTAATGGCTGTTCAGGACACACTTTCAACTCATTCCCCGGATGAAGAGTATTTGGGTCAGCTTAACCCTCTGCATAATCACTGGATCAATGACCATCAAATCCTCCAATTGTTTAATAAATTTTCTGCTAAACTGGAGGAAATTGAGGAAATAATAAATGCAAGAAACAAAGACACCCGTTTGAAAAACCGAAGTGGTGCAGGTGTCCCTCCCTATGAACTCTTGCTTCGCTCGTCAGGACCCGGAGTAACAGGTCGTGGAATTCCCAACAGCATATCTATATGATCATTATTCACACCGTATTAGTGGAAATCATATTTATTCACCCTAAACTCCAACTTATGCCGTTAAATAAAAGAGATATAGTTTTTTTAATTGTTTTCTTCTCATATTTAATTAAATAGTTTTATGTTTCAACTAATAAAAACATTTTTTTTCTTTGATAAAGCTTTACTTAAAAATAACAACATATTTTGTTCACCTAAAAATAAATATCATTTTTTAAATTGTTCTAGTAAAATTATATTACTTTAATATAATAAAAATGTAGATATACACAAAAGAAAATATGTCTCTATTCATATTAAACAAATATTTTATATATAGAGGATGTTTTGAGAAGCTTAAACATTCCAGAATCTCATTTGTCCAAACAGTAGTGGAATTTTTGCATAAAAGAAGCACATGCAAATTCTTTTCTTCGTGTCCCACGAGTACGGGTGTATTACTGTCAAAGGCTGATAAGAGCATTAAGGTAAAGAGCGTTGGTGGTTGCATCAGACAACGAACAGTAGGGACATGCAAAATCATACGCATATATATATATATATATATATATATATATATATATATATATATATATATGATATCCATCTTTTTGTACACATTTCCTTTTTCATTTTTATTCTTTAGTAATTTTTTTTAAATAATTATTTATAAGAAACATTATTTTCTAATTTTATCTTTTTAATAACTACTTGTTTAATTTAAATAATTGTTATAATAAAAAATTATTTAAATTATTTTATATTTTAATAAATTTTTACTATAAAAAAAATTGACACATATATTGATATACAAATTTTCACAAGTATATAACAATTAAATGTGTTTTTCATCTTTAAATTATAAATTATTCTTCATATTTGTATTTTGTATTCAAACTAAATATATTTCATAAAAGTCATAATATATCTTTTTTAACAAATCATATGTCAATTTGATTTGAAAAATTTCAGTAATAAAATAGATACATAGTTTAATTTAATGATAAAATGCAATTTTTTAAATTATCAGAAAAGCGTGTCTACATCCAGACCCACTTCACCACCTTATCCAATTTCTTGTACCTGTCGATTCTCTCTTCATTTTTCTTTGTCCTGTTCCTTTCGTTTTTCCTTCATAGTGGTGGTTTAAGGTTGTCACTTTTTTGTGGTCTCCACGAACTTTCTTCAAGCTTTTTTTTCTTCTAAATTCATAAATGAAATTAATAACATTTAATTATATGTGTTTTGGACATAGGGACCTAACACCTATCTAAAAATACTCAATTCCTCTTTACTCTTTCTTCCTTACAGTTTCTACCATTCGATCTCCTTTCTTTAGCTCCCGTTTGTAAGGTCCATTATTTTCTGCCCTTATGTTTAAGGGCTGCCCCAAAACAGTTGGGTCTAAGGCTGACTCATAGGGTGTCCAAAGCCCCTAAGGCAGCCTAACCCCTCTCATTTCTGCCACTTTGCAAAGGACAACCACCTTACTCTATTCTTTCCCCTAAAACAGAACTCTGCTAGGGTTTGGTTTTGGCTTGTTCATGCTAGCTCAAAGCTCACCTCGTCTCATGTAAGTTGGTCCTTGAACCGTACTCCTTCTATTCTGAGTTTGTTTTCGTGATTTCTATTAGGGTTTAGAATAGTAATCCTGTCATTCTTTCTATGTCGTTGTTCCAGTTCGTGAATCTACTCTTAGAGCTACTCGGTTCATTGGCTTAAGGGTCAAAGTCTAATATTAGCCCCTTTCCAAGTAAAGGAAGCTAGGGTTCTTTTTTTTATTCGATTGTCCTGGTGTTTTGGTCTTGTTTTCTTGGTTTGGGATGCTTGATTTACGTTATCATTATGGGAGAACTGTTAGAACCACTACTTTGGTTTGAAATGGCTATCTCTGCACGCGGGAACAGTGGAGAACCCGGATAACCTCGCCTAGGCGAGCCACTCTTGTCTAAGCGAGAGTATTAGAGACTGCTCCCTAGAACCTGTGCAAACTGTCGCTCAGGCGACGTGCCCCTGCTTTTGAGCGAGAGCCCATCTCGCTCAGGCGAGGAGGTCTCGCCTAAGCGAGAGGACGCGAAGACCCTGTTCCCACTTTTCGAGCTCTCGCCTAGGCGAAAGGAGCTCGCCTGAGCGAGAGTCCCTCTCGCCTGAGCGAGACCTTTCTATTTGAACGAGGAGTTGGGCGAGAGTGCGTACTTGTTTTGATATCTCTTTGTTCTTGGATGTTTGGCATATGTTTGATTGAATTACTATATTAAAGCATGAGAGGGGTGAATATGCATGAGTAAAGATGGTTTATGGGTGGTGAATGTTGAGTTTGGCATGATCTTAGTATGAAATATGAATGAATGGTTGGTTATATATGTGATCATGGATTGAGTATGAGTATAAAGATTATATTGAATAATGGAATATGTTGATGGTTTGGTTAGGACATAATTCCACGATAGTTTCGTGGTGGTGCCTCATTGGTTAAGGCGTAATCCCATGGGTCTCTAGGTGAGATCTCATGGTGGTGCCTCAGTTGGTCGGGACGTAATTCCATGACCCCTGTTAGTGGGAGTTCATGGTGGTGCCCCATCTATATAATTTAGTAAGGATTCAAGGTAAGGTTGCTTCCTGACACTCTAAATAGTCAATTAGTCTCACATAAACCGTACTGACTCTAGTGGTGGAAGTAGCAGGAGGCCTGAAACTCATTAAGGGCTAACCTTGTGTGGGGGGGATGAAACATTGTAACATTTAGCTTGGTAGAGCACCTCGGTAGAGCAGGGAAGTCCACCACAAGTGCAAGCACCCACTGAATCCGACTAATTATATATATTCGGATGAGTCGTGTCTGAGTCTTAGTGTATTGTGTGTAAGTCATAACATGATTGTGTGGCATATGCATTTTGGATTATGGGGATTGTATATAACTATATGATAAACTGATTTTCTCTCTAACTTACCCTTTTATTTGTTGTATGTTTTGTCTGGTGTGGTTTTCTCTTTTGTGATGATCATCAACTTGTTGATGTGAGCAGATGCGAGAAATACTCGTGGTCAACTGGGAAATGGTGATTCTGCTGCGTAGCCATCTAGGTTGGATCATGTTCATCTGAGTTTCTTTTAGGGCTATGGCCCATGTATTTTCTTGTCATTGGGCCTTATTTTGAAATATTGTGGGGCTACTATTACACTTTGTTACTGGCATTGTGGTGTGCCTTAGGTCATTTCTTGTTTTCTTTTGGACAACTGTAAGGAGTAGTGTTCATACTCCAGGACCTTGCTTCTATTACTATTTTGTGTAATGTTTCATTTAATTATGTTATATTTTAAATGGGACGTTACACCGTTCGATCTCCTTTCGCTCTTTTCCGCTCGGTTTTCCAGACAATCGAGGTACCTGTCTACAAGACTCTGATACTTAAGTCAGTTCAAGTCTGTTCGGATAAATGCAATTAATGTTGTAATAAATGCGAAGTAAAAGTCCTTACCAATTTACCTTGGGTTCTATTTATAGTGTTTGATATGGGCCTATGATTAAGGTTTTCTTAATTATGGCTCAATTGTTTTTTAAACTTGATTATTGACTTCTATTACTTTAATTTACAGGTCTAGTTTTGATGCAGTCGCCCGACCGAAGGGCCGTGCGTGCTGTCGAAGCCTTCATAATTATGGCGACAAAGTTCCACTAGAATGAACGTCTATGACCACTCGGGTCATGGGCTCCTTAAAATCACTCCAGATAAATTGTCACATCAACAACCCAAGGGATTATCCGTCTGTAGCGGGTGGCCTTCGATCGCTTATCCTTGGACTGCCTGAAGGTTTAGCTAGGGATGTCGATAGGTCATACGGTGCAATATGTCATTTAGAAATTAATTTAAACTACATGATCAAACGATATAAAAAAAATGGTAATAAATCCTGGGTAATTATGATCGTTCTCGTGCCTAGTTCGACATATTGTTGTAAAGAAAAGTTGGCATTATACTTCAAATCATTTAATATCCGAATTTTTTTCCTAACTCGCACTGTTCAACCAAAAATATACAATTTTGTGTCAACTAACTACAGGAAAAGCGAGGTTTATTATATCTTGTTAGAATTAAGTTATTAGATTGCCAAATTTATCCTTCATTTTGTTCTCAAGCCCTTGGAAACATTGGCTATGATTTGATTTCTGAAGAATTGAGATTTGTTATTTTTTTTTTAAAGAAAACCAAAGATATAATTTTATTGATAATTTTGTACAATAAATTTTGTAAAAATAATTTATCTTTGTAGAAAACTTGAAAATATAAAAATAAATTTAAAATTAAGTGTTGTAAAATCTAGATATTGTAACATCTAAAAATATATGTTCCGTCCATAATTCAACTCATCATTAGTAGTCACTCCTAACTAATAATTGATTATTCTTTGTTAAGCAACCACTCCTGTCTAAGATGGATAAATCATTTGAATAGTGATCAATAGATCATAAGGGTGTTCACTAGAGAGTAATATCATCAACATGTGTAAGGTTTATCCACTCTCTTCAAGTTTGTTAAGTGAACACAAACAATGTTCTCTATGAAGCTTCTAAGGACATATAACTTTTAGGTGTTTTTGCATTGTGTAAAGTATTATTTGCTTTTCTTCTTCTTGTTATTGAATGGATGTAAATCGACATTGAAGAGAAATAGTCATTGTAAATTATTTTTTAGCTCTTAAGCAACTTCAACGTTTTCGGATGTCATTCTTGCATCTGATTAGCTCAATTGTAAATGATGCATTAAATGCACTTCATGCAATATTAAATGCTCTTTTATTCTGTATGTAGCATCTAATAGCTCAATGTATTTATTTTTGAATTTGGATTCTTTGTTGGTTTTATCTGTGTTGTTTCTCTACTGTGTCTCTGTAATACATTAATTACTATTAATTTTGACGAATATATTAAAAAGATATTTAAAATACCAATACAATGTATTTTTAATGCTCAGTAGAGGACGACACCAAAAGAACCAGTAGAGAATCTAGACTCTTTATTTCTTCTTGATTAGTATGTCGTTACTTAAGTTTGTCTAAAGTGTAAAGTTGTATAAAACAAATAGTGTCAATAATTTTTTTGAAGAATATTAATAAAATATATTAATATTGTGTCATATATTAAAAAGAAAATCATAATATTTTTCATTCAAAACTATATATAGAAACATAATAATTTTTGTTCGAAAATAATATTAATAAGTTTTTTAGAAAATACATTCACTAAAATAAAATTATATATATATATATATTTTGATTCATAATTGTATTAATATGTGTGCAAATATGAATCACCATAAACAATGCACCAGAACCAATGCATGCATTGATTTTTTGGTATGTATGTATATAATATCATACAATTAAAATCAAAACAAATCTCACAAGTTCTTATTTGTTTAAAAAATTGTTGCACGTGATTTGTCTAGAATTTTAAAGCATAATATTGTAAAATCAAATCATACATTTGTGCTTTAAAAGTTTACATGTCCCAAATTTACTCTAGTTTTCCTAATTACTCCAAAAAGTGTGAGAAGCACAATTCTTCAAAATCACAATATACTACTTTAGCTCACAATATACAAAACCATGAAACTCGACATTTTAATTTCCGAAATCATAATTTGAAAAACTTTAACATTATATAATATAACAAGAAGAGATTGATTGGCCAATTATAAATTTATGTTTGCGTATTTCTTGGAAGTAAAAACTATATAATGATATCAAAAAACCAAATAGTGAAAGTGTACACAACATTCTCACATTGAATAAAAATAAAAAAGGGATAGGAGGTGTGGCGTAGGACGATGCGACTGAGTCCTGTCAACATCTTCAAAGTAATCGTTGGAATCATCATTGTAATCATAGTAGTAGTCCAAGGGCACATGTTAGGTGGTGATTTTTATTCAGCAAGTATACTAAGTCGACATAATAAACTTAACATGTCTTATATCCATGCATAAGCTTAACAAGTCTCGTATCCAAAAGCACTTTGATTCCCTGTTCCACCTACACTTTCGGGGGCTGCCATTTGCTCTATTTTTCCTTCTAGAATTTAAATGGAAGTGGACGACACTTCCTACTCTTGTCTTTCCTTTTCTAGCTACTTCTATAATCTTATTTTACTATTATTTCTCCTTATTGTTCTCTTTATCTCAAAATAAAGAATCAAATTTTCAACCAATTTTTTACGTTACATACAATAAGCAACTACAAGAAGTAAGCATAGAAAGATTAAAACACTATAATTAAAAACTAATAAATATCTACAAGGATTCACAAGAAAATTTGAAATTGATTAAGACTACCAAATATTTTGGCACAATTCCCTATCAACAACGCCAAAAATTTGTTAAGGATTAGCGAGAATAGAATTGTGACTAATTAGCTATGGATTAGTGAGAATAGAATTGTGTGAAATTACCTATGTATTAACGAGAACAAAATTGCAAAAATTAGTTATAGATTGGAGAAAACACAATTGGAAAAAAACTAGCTACTATTTGGCAAGAATGGAATTAGGACAAATAAGCTACAAATTAGCTAGAACAAAATTGTGACAAATGAGCTATAGATTATTGAGAGCAATGTTGTGATACATTAGCTACAAACTTAAGTGAGCAAAGTAGTGAGAAAGTAGCTACAAATTAGATAGAAATTATGAAACTTTCTCACTTCAATTATCGAAGAATTAACCACGAAATAGTGAGAAATTATATCTTTCTATACATAGCTACCTAGATTTAGCAAAGAAAAATGTTTTGTAGCAATTTGATGGATAATCTTTCGCAAAACTTGGTAGCGAATGATTACTATAGAATAGGTAAAAGAAATATTTTGTAGCTAATATGCAAATATTTTATAGTGTTAGGTGGTGGTTTTCCTTTAGAAAGTGTACTGAGTAGATGTAATAAACTCAACAAGTGTCATTTGTACAAGAACTTATGCAAAATTTGACGTTAGTTTTAATCTGTTATTAAATTGTACATAAAAAAAACTTAAATTTCATATTTCTTTTTGCTTTATATATTTATGTATCTCCTTTTCAATTTTTTCCCATTTCACCTTTAGGACATCATTGGTTTCATTAGATAACTTAATTTTTTTTTCAATTCATGTTGACAATAACGTGGACAGTATACTGATTCATTTACCATTCAGCCAAATCATAAGTTATAAAATGAACTAGAACATGCTATCATATACCTATAATTACTCACAATTAAAAAATTTAAATTTTGTTAATAAAATACTTTAAAATGTTTCATTTTTTTCCCTAAATTATTTATAGATTTTCTTTTCGATATAAATTAAGATATCATTAAATCGATTTACTACTTAAAGTGGAACTTCATTTCTATATTTTATGAATATTTGATGCAATGAACAATAATAAATTAATTATGAAGGATCTATCAATTATAATATTTTATTATTTTAAACATAGAAATTATATATATATATATATATATATATATATATATATATATATATATAACCCACAATTTTAAAAAATATATTTATTTAATACAACATTTAATCGTTGGATTAAAAATAAAAATTTAAAATAGATACATTATTATAACTAAAATTAAAAAATACACATACATTAATTTAATTTTGACTAATAAATAATTTTTTAAAGACTTGAACAAGAAATATCCACCAATAATATATATATAGACACACTTTAATGATAAAATGAAAAAATTGTATAAAAAAATTACATGGCAGTTAATTCCATAAAAACATACATACATACATCTATATATATGAGCCGAGGAGTAAAGTGTTTGAAAATAAAATTAAGAGAAAGAAGATGAAGGTGTCTTTGGTTTTGCTCCTTCTAATTGTTGTTTCCATTGAGATTGGTATGTGATCTAAGGTTTTGAAGTTGATTTTTGGTTTAAAATAAGTTTGTGAAGTATGAAGTTTTGAGACTAATAGCTTAACATTGAATATATTATGTATCTTTTGTGAAACAGAAAGCGATGGACCATTGAAAATGATAGAGGGAAAAGTGTGTGAAGTGAAGCTATATGACTATTGTGAAAGTGATAATTGCTTGGTTGATTGTCCAAAGAAATATGGAGCAGGAGCAAGTGCTCATTGTAGCCTCACCGGGGAGTGTTTATGCGATTATCCATGCTGAGGTGCTTTTCACCTTTTCTCTTATTATGTAGGGAATTGAATCATTAATTGTACCCTTAATGTCTAATTCAAACGAAATAAAATTATTCTCTTGTCATTATATTTATTTATTTTCTTCTTCTCAATCATTTTCCAGAGTTTATATGTTCTTTACTTCAGACAATAACCCTTGAATTTTTTTTGGTATATATGTCAATAGATAGTGCAATGTTTACTTTTGATCTTATCAACATTAATTATTATAAAAGAATTGAAACAACTTTATAGGTACTGCATTTTGTAAAAAAATGTAAATATATTTTGAAATTTTTTCCTTTTCTAAATTTATGTATTTGATTTATATATTTCACTTCCTTTTCTAAAATTCATGTCTTTAATATTTTTTGAATTCAATTTCAATTGAAACATCGTAATATGACTGGGGATTAAAATCGATACTTTGTTAACTCTATCTAAGTTGAAACTTTGTCAACTCCACTAAAATTAGAATTTTATGCTTTCTCTGTATGTGTGTATATGTATTGATTCATAATTATATTAATATGTGTGCAAATATGAATCACCATAAACAACGCACCAACCAATGCATGCATTGATTTTTTGATACATATGTGTAATATCATACTATTGAAATCAAAACAAATCTTGCAAGTTCTCATTTGTCTAAAAAATTGTTTCACGTGATTTGTCTGGAATTTTAAAACATTATATTGAAAAATCAAATCATACATTCGTGCTTTAAAAGTTTACACGTCCCAAATTTACTCAGTTTCCCTAATTACTTCAAAAACCGTGAGAAGCATAATTCTTCAAAATCACAATATACTACTTTAGCTCATAATATACAAAAGCATGAAACTCCACATTTTAATTTTTGAAATCACAAGTTGAAAAACATTAACATTTTATGATAACAAGAAGAGATTGATTGCCCAAATATTAATTTATGTTTATGTATTTCTTAGAAGTAAAATTTGTACAATGATATCAAAAAACCAAATAGTGAAAGCGTACACAACATTCTCACATTGAATAAAAAACAAAAAGGGATAGGAGGTGTGGCGTAGGACGATGAGACTAAGTAATGTCAACATCTTTAAAGTAATCGTTGGAATCATCATTGTAATCACAATAGTAGTCCAAGGGCATGTTAGGCGGTGATTTTTATTCACCAAGTATACTGAGTCGACGTAATAAACTTAACATGTTTTATATCCATGCATAAGCTTAACAAGTCTCGTATCCACAAGCACCTTCATTCCATGTTCCACCTACACTTTCGGGGACTGCCATTTGCTTTATTTGTCCTTCTAGAATTTAAATGGAAGTGGACGACACTTCCTACTCTTGTCTTTCCTTTTCTAGCTACTTCTATAATCTTATTTTACTATTATTTCTCCTTATTGTTCTCTCTATCTCAAAATAAAGAATCAAATTTTCAACCAATTTTTTACGTTACATACAATAAGCAACTACAAGAAGTAAGCATAGAAAGATTAAAACACTATAATTAAAAACTAATAAATATCTACAAGGATTCACAAGAAAATTTGAAATTGATTAAGACTACCAAATATTTTGGCACAATTCCCTATCAACAACGCCAAACATTTGTTAAGGATTAGCGAGAATAGAATTGTGACTAATTAGCTATGGATTAGTGAGAATAGAATTATGTGAAATTACCTATGTTTTAACGAGAACAAAATTGCAAAAATTAGCTACAGATTGGAGAAAACACAATTGGAAAAAACTAGCTACTATTTGGCAAGAATGGAATTGCGACAAATAAGCTACAAATTAGCTAGAACAAAATTGTGACAAATGAGCTATAGATTATTGAGAGCAATGTTGTGATACATTAGCTACAAACTTAAGTGAGCAAAGTTGCGAGAAATTAGCTACAAATTAGATAGAAATTATAAAACTTTCTCACTTCAATTAGCGAGGGATTAGCGAAGAATTAACTACGGAATATTGAGAAATTATATCTTTCTATACATAGCTACCTTGATTTAGCAAAAAAAAATGTTTTGTAGCAATTTGATGGATAATCTTTCGCGAAACTTGTTAGCGAATGATTAGTATAGAATAGGTGAAAGAATTATTTTGTAGCTAATATGCAAATATTTTATAGTGTTAGGTGGTGGTTTTCCTTTAGAAAGTGTACTAAGTAGATGTAATAAACTCAACAAGTGTCATTTGAACAAGAACTTATGCAAAATTTTACGATAGTTTTAATCTGCTATTAAATTGTACATAAAAACAACTTAAATTTCATATTTCTTTTTGCTTTATATATTTATGTATCTCCTTTTCAATTTTTTCCCATTTCACCTTTAGGACATCATTGGTTTCATTAGATAAATTCATTTTTTTTCAAATCATGCTGAGAATAATGTGGATAGTATACTGATTCATTTACCATTCAGCGAAATCATAAGTTATAAAAGGAACTACAACATGCTGTCATGTAACTATAATTACTCACAATTAAAAAAAATTAAATTTTATTAATAAAATACTTTAAAATATTTTATTTTCTCCTAAATTATTTATAGTTTTTCTTTTCGATATCAATTGAGATATCATTAAATCGATTTACAACTTAAATTCGAACTTCATTTCTATATTTTATGAATATTTGATGTAATGAACAATAATAAATTAATTATGAAGGATCTATCAATTATAATATTTTATTATTTTAAACAAAGAAATTATATATATATATATATATATATATATATATATATATATAACACACAATTTTAAAAAAATATATTTATTTAATACAACATTTAATAGTTGGATTAAAAATACAAATTGAAAATAGATACATTATTATAACTAAAATTAAAAAATACACATACATTAATTTATTTTTGACTAATAAATTATTTTTTAAAGACTTGAACAAGAAATATCCACCAATAATTAATATATATATATATATATATATATATATATATATATATATATATTATTATGATAAAATAAAAATATT
>Ga0214542_1005221_pt1 | contig 24961 bp, 11 predicted proteins | sample CNSS1metaG_FD_160096 | JGI IMG/M metagenome (GOLD analysis project Ga0214542, IMG submission 160096) | Root nodule microbial communities from cowpea collected in UCLA plant growth center, Los Angeles, California, USA - CNSS1 | ecosystem: Host-associated > Plants > Roots > Nodule | place: USA...
AAAATAATCATTATTATAAATAAAAAATAATAATTGATCTAAAACACTGTGGGATAGGCATATCAAAGATGAATGAAATCTTTTATTCTAACACACCAACTTTACATACTCACTATCTTGCCGAAGGACGTAAGAATTTGTATGCCATTAGTTAGTAACATGTATAAATCCTAAAAATCATGGAAGTATAGCATACTGAGAAACATTTACTTCTTTGATCAGTATGACTAAAATATATAAACCCATAGGTTATTCAAATAAATATGTATCACATCCACAGTGAATAAAAAATAATTCTCAGTTTCATTTCAGATCAGTGTTTGTGTGTGTCATACGTGTGAGAAATAGAGAGAGGGGAGTGTGAAGCACTTACCTGTGACGGTGGAAAAGGGAGTGCGTGATTGTGGAATGCACTGGGTTTTGAACCCTAACAACAGAGGCGCACAATGGTGTTTTTCTCTCGCGTAGCTTCTAAAAGGTGAAGGTTAGTGTGTCGTGTTTTTGGACAGTAGCTTGAACCTTTAGTTTCAAGCACGTGGCATACAAGATAGTTGGGCCAAAGAAGTGGGTCGGGTTTAACAGTGGTATCGAGAGCAAGGTTCGATTCTGGGAAGAGAAGCTGCAGGCATGGCTGCTAGTAATAGTAATGGGTTTCTTTTCAAACTTACCTATTCTTGATGGAAAGAATTATGATCATTGGGTCATAAGAATGGAGGCCATTCTTGGTTATCAAGAATTGTGGGAGGTTGTCACGGAGGGTGCTAAGGAGAAGGACGAAGCCGCAAATAAGAAGAAAGATTGCAAGGCTCGATGTCTCTTGCATCAATGCGTAGATCCAGTGAATTTTGAAAAGATTGTCAAGACTAAGACAGCAAAAGAATGTTGGGAAATCTTGCAGAGGGCTCACGGTGGTGTTAAAAAAATCAAGAAAGTAAGGCTGCAATGTATAAGAAGGCAATTTGAGCTGGCTGGGATGGAAGATTCAGAAAAGGTAGCAGACTATTTTAATAGACTGCAATTATTAGTGAATCAGATTAAAAGTTGTGGGGAGGCTATCACAGATATTAGTGTGGTGGAAAAGGTTCTACGCACTCTGAGTGATAAATTTGATAACATGGTTACAACCATTGAAGAGTGTGGCAGAGATTTGAAGACTCTGTCAATAAAGGAGCTGCATGCCACATAAAAAGCACATGAGATGAAGCGTTCAGTAAGGAGTTCAGAGAAAAAGGGTGAAGAACAGGCTTTAAAAGCCCAGATCAACAAGTAATAGAGGTGGTGGCAGATTTGGTAGAGGTGCTCATTCCTCAGTCCAAGAATCAGGTTCTGGTGAGCAATCATAACAGAAAGTGCAGGGTGGACGTGGATCTTGAAATAATAGAGGAAGAGGAGGAAGAAAGAATGTTGACATGAAGAAAATTCAGTGTTATAATTGTGAAAATGGGGCCATTATGTAGCAGATTATTGGCATGGAAGAGGGAAGCAGAAAAAGGTCTTAGATGATGTTGAAGCGCATGTGGCTCAAGATGATTCAGAAGCTCCACCATTTAATTATTGGAGCTTTCTTCCTTCCTTCATGGACAATAAAGAAAAGAAACAATGCAAACTTAATAAATCTTAGAAATTTTGTATGATTGAATCCTAAATGTTTTTATATGTATTGTATTAAGTATTGTGTCCAAAATTTCATAATCAAGCCATATAATTAGAGGTGTCAATTTGGTGCAGTCCACAAGGTTTGACCCTGGTCCACGTGGGCTAAGATCGAGAAAGCCCACAGAACAAAAAAGCTCTGCTTTAAAGAAGTCCACACACATGGTCAAAAACTCCACAAAAGCCCTATGGGTTAGGGCCAACCCATGGACTTTATTCTTCTACACAAAAAATATATTACTTTTTTAAAATATATTATTAAACTTTTTGTCCTCAACTTTGGGTCGACACATCTAGGATGTCAGCTCGGGTCGTCTCGGACGTCGATACAGCCTAGACAGGTTAGACGAGCCCGACAACCTAGACAAGTCAGACGGACTCGACGACTCGGAAGGGACGAACGAGCCGTCAATCCGGACAAAACGGACATGCTCGACGATCCGAACGGGTAGACTCAATGATTTAGACGGGCTCGATGATAGGACAGACCCGACAACCGAACAGATCCAACGACTAAACAGACCCGACAACCAGAACAGTCTGAGTGAGCCAAACAGTCCTGACGGGTCCAATAACCCAGACGTGCCTGACTATATTGGTCAATCTCGTACTATGTAGATCCCATTCTTTGGAACAAAGGAAAATTCCGATGATCATAATAATCATCAAATTTTGGAATCGCAGGTTGCACAAGTATGTATCGAAAAAATGTGTTATTGAATTCAAAATATAGGTTGGTTTTGAGGCCATAACAATAGTAACACACCTACAAAACCCAAGTGGGACATCACATTATAATCTGACAGAAATAAAAGTAACACTTGAACAAAGCCCATGTTGATAAAGTGAACTATTTATACGTGAAAAGTGTGATGAAATTAGAAGACACCAGTTTGTTTTTCTTTGGGGAGATCATTGTTTTATGCCTATAAGAATATTTCTATGATAATGGAAGAAATCTATATATTAACTTTTACGGGTGAAGGGTGTTATATTAATTTGGATTTTGACCATTTTTTGTTATATTAATTTAGTTTCATAGAGTTGTCTATATTGGCGTCTCTTTTGACAGTGAAAATAAATTTGATTGTATTGCTATATAGTCTTGATTTAGTTTTATAAGTCGTGTTATTAGGCAATTTCTTACACCGTGGCCTATTAGCATAGACATTTTGATGGCCGACGGATCTTCGGCACTAATTTTGAAGAGTCAAAATAATATATTAGAAAATTGATATATTTTATCATTATAATTAATATAAAAAAATTGAATATATAATTTAATATATAGTTATAAAAGAAATCACACACTAAAAAAATCTTAAATAATGACAATTTAATGACTAAAAATAAGTAGTCATTATACTGATCACTAATTTAGAAACTAAAAACTATTGGTAACTAAAACAATTTTTATTATGAATAAAAAGTTATAATTAATCTCTAAATTTGTAACTAAGTAATTTCTATTATGAATTGGTCTCTAAATTTGTCACTAACATTAGCTACTAAGATTTTGACCATCAAAGAAATTGTTCTTTAAATATTTTTTTGTCACTAAAATTAATTATTATTTACACACACATAATTGATTGTTTTTTGTTTTTTCAAATTATAGAGTCTATCAATAATTAAATCAAATCTAAAATTTTTAACTATTTAACTTTCAATGTTGATAATCATATGATATGCAAGAAATTTATCTCATATTTTACTTTGCAATCTTGTTGTAATAATTATTATAGAAAAAACAAATTTCTATTATGTATTTTCTAATTATCAAAGATTGATATAATTTCAAATATGATCGATAAATTTTACAAATTTAAATGATTGAGAGCATTTACAATAAAATAGTAAAATTGAACTTTTCAACTAGTTCTTTTTTTAATATTATATTAGAAACTTAATAACCAAATTTTTAATTAATAGCAAGTATATAAAAAAGTCATAATAAATGTTATCATCTTTGTTCATGTTTTTAAATTTTATAATTGTTTGAATTTTATCTTTAACTTTTCTTGTTCATATCCTATTTTAAAATAATAAAAATATATTATAAAATTTTCATGAAGAGTGGAAAAATTTGGGGAAGGGGGGCCGAGGCCCCTATAGACCTATTAAGGTCCGCTGCTAATTTTGATAACAAATTCATTTTTTCCTTTTCATTTTAGCCATAAAATGCCCATCTTCTTTCGTTATTATAAAAAATCTATATGTTTCACTGTTTATTATATGAACATAATCCTTTAAAGATTTTTTTTTTCTTTTGGTTAGATAGATGGGTGGAAAAAATTGAAAATTTGCATCTTTTTGGTAACTTTTTTTGAAGGTTTGAGCGAGAGATCTAAACTATATATATTTCTCCTCTACGGTGAATGAAACTAGAGTAAATGAAACTCAAGTGACAAGAGGATGTTCAAGTATTAAGTCGTAGCAATGATGTATGGGGTTTTAGAATAGGTAGATCATGAAATTATGTGTAATGTTTTTACTTTAGTATGGGGTTTTAGAATAGGTAGATCATGAAATTATATTATATTATATTATATTATATTATATTATATTATATTATATGTATATATTGATTTCAATCCATTTCACATAGAAATTAACATCAATTTAAAATTTCAAGATAATGACTTTTATGATTCTATTTTCTTGTTTAATTTTGTTCATTTTTATTTAATATGAAATTTAAACTCACATTTAAATTATTATTATATATAAATAAAAGTATATTCTAATTAAATCTGTTCAAAATTGATGTTGCCAGCTTATTTAATTTTAATTTCTCACAACAATTGTCGTACTAGCTAGTTTCTTAATTAGGTTTATATACATAATAAATTACACGTACGATAATTGAGTTAATACAATGAAGTATTTCTAAGGAATTAGGTCATTTGACAATGTACAGGATTTCTTTAATAATATATAAGATTATTTAATCATTTCTAATAATATAATTAAATAATTTTTACGCAAATATTATAATAGTCTCTAAATAAATTATATTTGATAGTTATTATCAAATATTAAATATAATAGTGAGTTTTTGTACCTCGTAGGATTAAAAACTTAGATTCCTGATTGAAATGAAAGAATATTACAATGTTGAGAGCAAATTTGTTATTGTGGGCACACCTAATACTCTTTCCACACTTTAACCTCATCTCCGAACAAGAAAAAAAAAATGGAACTAATGACCGTGAGTTAGCCCATGAAGAATCACAAAAAGGGCCATTTGAAGGAGAAAAAGATATAAAGGAAACACCAAAAACATTCAGAAAGCTATGACATGAAGTATTTAACACTTTGGAAGATCAGCCGGTGGGGGAAGCAGCTTCTGATTTGGAAGTTTTCCATCCAACACTATCCATGCCATCTTTAGACCCCAGCTCGTGTGCACTTCAAGATGGCAATGCATGAACCATACCCCTGCAATGCACGCATTATTAAAAATAAAAACATCTTAGTATTCTTATATTATGTTGGAGTATTCATTTTATGTCTGTGTTACATCCAGTAACTTTTTGTATAGTTTTGTGTGAATCACACATTAAGGAAGGGAATAACACCACTTACCTGGATTATCTGCTAAGAATCTGATGGCAACCCATCCACCGGAAGGGACACCAACTGTGTTTCTCTCAACGGGATCAACAAGATTGAAGTTTTTTGGGTCCTTATTTGGGTCAAAGTTCCCAAAACCTTGACCAACAACAAAGAAGTTAAAGCCATGCAAATGGAGAGGGTGACTCTCAGCACCGAGAATGCTGGTGTCCTGCATCACGAGCTCTACACTGGTGTTGAAGGGAAGAACCACCACCTTTGTTCCATTGCTCACCATGGTGTTGTTTGGTGGGGTGCCTGTATAGTTGAATGGAAACAGTGGTTTGGTTGGAAAGTCAGGGGTGTAAACCCCATTGGATTGCCCAAAGAAGTGTGCTTGAAGAAGAGCAGTGGTTGGGAGTGTGAAAGACACATTATTCACTGATGCTGCAAATTTTGTTGCATTGGTGGGTCCTTGACAAGTTTGGTTCTTCTGGCAGGGAGTGGTGCCAAGGCCAACTGTGAAGAAAAACTGCTTATCTACTTTCTGGGGAACATTTGCAGGAAACTGAGGGCTTGCCAAGCTACGGAGTTTGTTGGAGAATTTTGTGGCAAAAGAAGTGTCGTTGAGTGCAGGGAGAATAGGTTTGAAGAGTGAAAGGTTCTTGAGTGAATTTGTGGAGTGAAGAGAGTGAGGTGGAACTTCATATTCAAGGATCCCAGCAACAGTTGAGTTGTCAAAAGTGCCCTGGCCAGTGGCATATGGTCTGGCACTCATGAAGAATGTGGCATTGGGGTATTTGGATTTGGTTTTGAGAAGAACATTGGTGGTTTGTCCAGGAGCAATGAGAATGGTGTCAGTGTCAAATGGCTTAACATAGATTGCATCTACGTCAACTACTGTGAGAGTGTGATTTGCAATGCTGAAGAAGAGTTCGTCATTGAGTGCAGCATTGATCAACCGGAGAAGGTATGTCTTCCCTGCCTTCACCTTTAGCTTCAACGTATCTGAAAAAGACCAATATTTTCATTCAGAATATTCACCTCTCAAGAAGGGATATGGTAAAGTAGTACTGTTGATAATCTTGAAATTTTACCACTATTAAGTACTCATACCTTTTGAAGAACAGTTATAGAGTGGCCCTGGAAGTCCATTAATGGTGTAGGCATCAGACACATTTGGTCCTCCACCTGTTTGCAATGCTTGTGTTATGACTGCTTCTGGATCTGCATTCCACCATTCTCCTGAAAATGTTTGTTACATGTCAATGTTAGCTTCATTCTTAAGTACATGCAGGTATTATAGGAACATTATGGTGATGTCACAATCACATGTGCATTATTACCAAAGATAATGGGAACTTCCTTGTAAGGTTTGGTAAAAGGATATGGAACTCCATGCTTAGGTAGAATGATGAGAGGACCATACACAGTTGATCTTAGCCATGAAATGTGAGCATGCCAAAAGAGAGTGCCTCTCTGACCAACAATGGTGAAATTATAGACATAGCTTTGGCCTGTTTGAATGGGGCATTGAGTCACGTAGGCAGGTCCATCAGCCCACCCTGATCTAAGTTGTCGAATGCCATGCCTATTTGGAATGTAATCAAGTTCAACTTATAAACCATTTAATGTAATACGTTCAATCTCTTCTTAACTAAGTTTTCCAAAGCAAAATGATTTTACCAATGGATGGAGATGTTGTTCTGAACATGGTTAACCACTTTGATAAGAAGACGATCACCCTCCCTAGCAACTATGCGGGGCCCAGGAAACAGACCATTCACTGTGACCATGCTCTTTGTGTGGCACAGTCTCGAAACATTCTGGTACTTTATCTACATAAAAAATAAGTAATTATGAGATACAAACCACACATAACGGGAAAAGTATGCCAAAAAGAATGTTAACTTCAAATGACTTTTGCTTTTGAAAACGTAAGGTAGCTTAAGGCCTTTCGAATGTACATCAAAATGGTAGTGTCTGGTAATGCCCCCTTCTGCATGCTGAGGGATTATGATCAATGAGAAGAGAAACAACATTGCTGGTAATGCAAATGATTGTAGAGAAGGAGCACCCATGTTTCTTTGTTCTCGAGAGTGCAAAACAGAAAATGTAAACTTTACACACTGTTTTTTGTGTATATGAACTGTGGATGATGTAGAACTCATTGGTAGGTCATTTATAGAATGATAGCTTGTGGTTGTTGCAATTTGTAAAGTCTTCATAAGATCTTCAAGTGTGCTGTTTTTCATTTTTTTAATGAGATCAGTTGTTAGAACAACTCTAGAGTGGTGTCCAAGACAATCTATTTCACTTGTCCATTTGAATTCTTGTAGAAGACAAACCATTGACACCGATCTTTCAGAACTCATTGAGAACATAGTGTATTAAAAGTGACATATTCAAGTCAAGTATGTTCAAGTAAAAAGGAACTGGTTTGTATACTTTTTATCATGATAGAAAAAGTAAAAAGGTGAAATCAGCAAAATCATAGCACATGAAGGAAAAGTATATTGTAAACTTTTTAGTTCATCATGCAATTCTTAACTTCAGTTTCCTAGTCGTTTTTTGAATTAAGGCTATGTTTATCCGTATATATCCCTTATCTGACATCTCCAAATCAATTTGAAAGGACTCTTTTTACCACAGTTTTAAACCAGTTTGAAACCTCAAAAGCCACCGACATTAGAGCTTCATTATCCGCAGAAAAAGCTTGAGAAGTTTTGGTGAGATGTAACTCCCACAACCAATGTTCTTGGAGCCAAAGTAACTGATAAGAAGATCCTATCAAGTAGTCACTGTATCCTCGTTGTTTACCACATTCTTTGACAGATAACATGCATGCCACAGCAAGGAAACCACAATGAACTTAGCTCCCTTTCAAGAAAGCATGTTAAGTCGTAATCTTAGAAAAACAAGATACAACTATTTTTTTCATTTCTACACACTTCAACCCCTACACACACACCTATCACTTTAAGAAGATAAAAAATACAAAATTCAACCACCCTCAGTGTCCCCACTATAACTGTGTCCTCTATTTTCTCCAAAATGGTAGGTGTAAGGTAAGGTGCACCGGTTTAGATGTAGAAATAACATGGTTGAAATGATATATAATTAACCAAATTGAACATTTACGTTGCCTTAACTGCTATCTTTATCACGCAACCTATCTTCTTGTGTTCGAAGCATACGTACACAATACATTGTTCAAATCAAATGGTTCTGTTTGCATGATTCATTAAATTAAGCCTTTCTTGTTCATCAAATTTACGTTTTAGTATATATTTCTGCATGATGAGTTTAGTTGAAGATACGAGATTGTTGTGTCAGTGGATGAATGGCTTTTCAGTTTTTAGATTTTACCAAGGAAAGTATAATTGATAATGTACGGCACCGCATTCTCCTTCATTAATATGCAGAGTTCTGATGTTCATCTCCACACTACATAAAATAGAGCTTTTAGTATTATCATTAGAAGTGAATTTTAAACTAAGAAATTTTTTCCATAATCTAATCAAGGTTTGTTAGCATTAATCGATATATTTATACTGTTTTAGCATAAATTACATGGTTGGAAACCATGAAGGCTTCGTAGTAAAAGAGTTAAAGTCGAACAGGGAATATAAACATGACTTGGTTGCCTCCTAATGAAGTAACTAAAAGGTGACGGAATCTAGCTTTAACCTAAGATTAGTCAGAGATACTTTTCGTTAATGAAGAAAAAATTAGCTCTGGTGAAGGTGAGGAAGCATAAGTAAAATTAAAGGAACATTTTTCAATAAAATATCAGAACACATATATATTGAGCTATGACATTTTAAAGATTTAGGAATATGCACTTTATGAATGGATCAAGCTAAGAATAAAAATGCAGAATGTCTTATATATTCCATGTTAAGATGAATAAGTGCATTGTGCTTCGAAGATTAAAAATGGGGATGTTGATGAAGATCATTGGAGGACAATTTATTTTCTGTTGTGTACTTCTGCATGTTCTTGTTGCTGGTGGTGAGAGTCTAGAAGCACCAGAACTTAAGGTAACCAAAAATGTCTTTTTCTTTTTGTTTTTAACAATATTATAACTTTTGTTGTTTACTAGGATATATATATATATATATATATATATATATATATATATATATATATATGCTCATATCTTGAAAACATTAATTCTTACAAAATTAAAGTAATAGGTTTATTATTTGATCATAGTTAAACTCCTTTACAATTTTCTTACTTTGTTCCATTCTATATTATAATTTTGAATTCTCTTTCTTTAAATAGAGAGTTTTTTTTTTTCAAGAGCTATTGCCATCCCCGTTAAAGGCATACGTATAACTCTTTTTAAATAGTATTAATTCAATTTTTATTTTTTATTTAATTTTAAAATCTTTAGATACAAAATCAAATTTAAAGTATCATTTTTTCTTTAGATCAATTTACTATTTCATAATATTAATTAACATGAATTTTACGCTTTACATTTTAACAAACTATAAAAGAATGATATATTTTACTTCAGATGATTTATTTCAAATATTAAAATATTATTTAATTAATTTATTATAATTAGATGTAATTTAAACCTTCATTTTTAAGCATGTTAACTAAATGTGATTATAAAATCACTGCAATATAACTTCATCGGTTAGTTGTTTTTCATTTACGACTAAAATTTATCGTACTTAATTTTATATAGTAACAAGATTTGACATGTCACCAACTAAGGTACAATTCCTTTCACTTTCTTACATTTCATTTTTCTCTTATACTTAAATTACAAAAACGACATAAATTATTATTTTATTGAGTAATATTTTATTTATATTAATTATTATTATTTTAATATAATATTTTACTTTAAAAAGTAGTTGTTTAGGTAAAGATGATCAAATCTACATATTTTCCTAAAAGTAAGAAATTTGAGACATTTGGTTAGAAAAATCCTATATCATTTTTCTGTCATTTTTACAAAAGAATACATCATACAAAAGTCTTTTCTTTTCTAACTTTTCATTCCTAGCAGGTTTAAAAGAATTTAACAGGTTTAGAAAACATTAAGAAAGTTCTTTGAACAGTTGTTTGGTTTGCAACTGTTTGGTGAATCTTGGCATATAGAAACAATGTCAATTTTAGAGAGAAAACATCAAATAATAGTTTAATGATTGATTATGCTATTTCGAATCATGCTTATAGGTATATAAAAATATGAAGAATTCTTCTATTTATTTCTGTAAGCATACTTTTAAAGCATAACCATTGTATATAACTCTAACTTTTGTCTTTATGTATATGGATTCAGGTACTTCTTTCGTTTTTCATAAATAAATCTTTTTCTTTGCTTATAAGAAAAACTATCAAATCTACTTTGTATAACTGAATTAAGTCAAAACATAATTCCAAAAGAGAGTGATGACATGTGTCCTAATTCTTGTTTATACATGACATGGACAAAATTGTTATACTAGTGTAATTTTGCACTAAAATTGCTAAAATGTGCAAAATTATAAAATTTTATGTGTATGAGTAAGTTGAACTTGTATTACATGACTTTATTGTTGAAAAAATGTGTTATGCAAACATGACTTTAGATAGTATTTAACGAGTGTATTTTGATTTGAATTAAAATGTTCTATAAGTAACACAATTTTAATATATTTTGATTTGAACCGTAGTTTTGCAAATTTAACAATTTTAGTTCAATAAAAAAAAGAATTAAGATTAATCAAAGTTATATTTGACTTATACAACTTGTTCATTCATATAAAAATCGTGTTGACATGATTTCACTTTGTATAGTCTAAAGTTGTATTTTCATAACACAACTTCTTTTTAGGTTATGTTGCGGAAACACAACATACCTATATGTGTAAAACTTTAAAATTTTCTCAACTCCCCATAATTTTAATGCAAAATTACACTAGTATGGTAAATTTTCCTTCAACATATGTATTTTTCTCTTTAGGTATTATCATGTACATATTATGTTGTTTCTACTTCCATTATTTTCATTTTCTAACTGATTAATTAAACGTGTGTATGCACAATGCAGAAAAATTGCACCTATGTGATCACTATAGAAACCACGTGCACATGGGGAGCTGAAACCTCAAACCTTGTGAGTCTAAGGTTTGGTGACACAAACTCCAATGGCATATTGGTGAGGCACCTAAACTCCAAGCACTTAAGGAAAGTTGACCCTTTGTATCCTGTGGTTCTTGATGACATCCCAAGGAAACCATTCCAAGCATGTATGGTGGACCAATTTGAGGTCACAGCACCATGTGTTGAGTCCCCCATTTGTTACTTGTACCTCAAGCTCATAGGAAACGATGATTGGAGACCAGGTTTTGCTCATATTCAGGTTCTTGAAGGCTCTCATCTCAACTCTAATTACTTCTATTTCAGAAGATTTGTGCCTAGACATGTCTGGCATGGCTCTGATGTGTGTGACAGTGAGGTTACACCCTTTGGACTCAAGAAGAAGACCAAGGTCTATGTCAACACTCCATGAGTTTAGTCATGTAATTTCATTTTCGATCTTTCTTTTGACTAAGTGAAAAAAGAAAAATCGGTTCTTATTTATGTATAAACTAACTCAATAGTGTCTTTAAAGTAAAGTGTAAATGTATAGCAATATTGTAAAATGTACCTTACCTTACTGGTAAATAACGTAATAAATTAGATAATGTAAAGGAAATGTTTTTTGTTTTTTATTTTTTTTTTCACTAAATGAATTTTAGTTTAATGTGTTGAATTCTTAAAGTTATTTGAAAATCAAATTCATTTGTTGTCTGGGTTTCCTTAATGTTTCTTGTGTGCTCAATTTTTGGAAGTCTATTGAATATGTTATTCAGATGTTATTAATTAGTTTATAGAAAAATATTAAGAATTCAAAATTAACAAACTTTTTTAATCTATTTACTAATTAGTTAACATCTTGAAATTTGTAAAGTCCATATTTAAGTATTAGAGGTCAGAAAAGGAGTTCTTTGTGACGGAATAATTTAAATAAAATGTTTGAGTTAGACCAACAAAATTAAAACAAATTGTTTCTAACACAACAAGCAATTGTTTCATTAAAATCCAATTTTAGTGACTAAATGTTATTAGTCACCATAGTGATCAATTTAGATACCAATTTACAAAATAAAAAACTATTTATTACTAAAATAGTTATTATTATGAATAAAAATTATAATTAGTCGCTAAATTGGTCACTAATTAGCTAGATGCTCATTTAAAAATCAATTCTTCTAGTAGAAAAAACCTTAGTAGCTAATGTTTAGTGACCAATTTTCTTTAATAGTTAAAATCTTGGTAGTTAAATTTTAGAAAACAATGTAGAGATCAATTATAATTTTTTATTCATAATAGTAACTATTTAGTAACTAATAACTTTTATTTTGTAAATTGGTATTTAAATTGGTTATTATAATGACTAATAACTTTTGATCACTAAAATTGATTGTTATTGAAATATTTTCTTATAGTGTAATTAGACGTAAAATCAAGCTTAACTTTACCGACCACAACTTATAAGTCCAAAATTGTTATATCAAATAGCTAAGCATAATAACTCTACTTTATATGTTGTAATTTAAGGGAAAAATAGAAATATTTTAACCCAACTATTATAAAAAGTTTTTTACCAACTTTTCACCGCTTTTCTAATTCTTTGACTGCCTTTATTTTCAATCCTATAATTGATATTATTGATTTTGTTTTTTTTTTTTCTCGTAGTGTGTAAAATGATCCTTAAATATTTCGAATTGTGGTTTTTTTTTTTCAATTCCAAGTTGTTAAAAGAGACAGACGAAAATATAATCCAGATTGGACTATGTTAAAATGGGTCATAACAACCCAAATTTGTGCTGCCCCTTCTTCCTGCACCTCAATGTTTCCTTCCTGCACTCCCTCAAATTTTTCTATTTCAATTTTACCCTTATAAATTTATGAGAAGTTAATCTTGTCACTTTCTTTGTTGAACCGCGTCACTCATAAACTTCCCTTTCTTATCCTTATTCCTGTGGGAGTGAGTGTGTGTGGCGTTTGAAGATTTTAAGTAGGTTACGGATTACGTAATTTAAAATCTGTTACCTGATTAAAATATTTTAAATTAAATATTCTGAAACATTTTATAAGTTTGTATTTTAAATTGAACCTTCGAAATATATTTTGGTATCTAGTAAGATAATCTGGATTGAACATTCCAAAACACAAACATATTTTTCAAAATGTACAATATGAAATGTGATTCCGAATCTGAAAGCATATTCCAAATTATATGATAATACATTTTAGATTATATGATCCGCAACCTACTCACAACCGGAAGAAGATGAAGTAAGGGAGATTTGGGAGCAGCTATTCATGGAAGAAAGTAACAACTTAAATTTAAACATTCATATATGGTGTGGGTCATAGTCCAAATTGTTTAAAACCTTTTGCATATTAAATTTAAACATTCATTTTTACATTCTTATTATTATTTACCGGTGAAAATACATGTGTTGGCATGGTTGTATATTTGTATTTTTTTAATTTTTATAGAGATTTGCGTTAAAATTAATAATATTTATTTTTAAAATAGTTAATTTTAAAATAATTGTTAAATGTAAAATTAGAAAAATAAAAAATATATTTAAAAGATGTTTTTAAAATAATGATTAAAAAACAAAAAAAAAATAAAATAATGGTTAAAAATAAGTTATTTATAAAATAATAATTAAAAGTAAAATTGAAAAAAAATTATGTGAATACAAAACAGAAAATCCTCTTTCTTTTATTTATATATATATATATATATATATATATATATATATATATATATATATATATATAAGATTTCCATTTTTCTTTCCACTTTTGTCGTTCCACTTTTGTCATATATTTTTATTATTCATTTTTATTAAATAATTCTTCCATTGATTTTTTTCACTTTTTATTCTTGATAATTGTGACTTATAAAATTCAGGGTTAAATATTGTTTTGATATTTAACTTTTAGTGAAAATTAAAATTGGTTCATGTTTGAAATTTTGACTCAATTTAATTTATCAACTTCAGAAGTATATGGAATTAGTCCTTTTAGCAAAAAATTGTTAAGTTTATTTTACATTTTAAACGTATTTCTTAATTAACATTAAGACAGAAATGTGTCAAACGGTGTAAATAACTCAAATATTGTCATAAAACACGTTTAAAATATTGGAAAAACTTAATAAAATTTAGTTAAATTAACTGAATTTATACTTTTATAAAATTGAAAGATTATATTGAACAAAATTTCAAAACAAAATTAATCTTGATCTTTATCGAAAGTTAGAAAAACAAAAACATATTCTAAAATTAACCGTACATATCCTCATTTTTTTCTACAACACAATTATTACATGGCATTACAGAGAATTATTTTAGAAACTGGTGTGGGAGTAATTTATGAGACAGATTTTACATCATTTATTTAATTATATGTTAAAAGTATTTCTAAATAATATTTTAAGTATATATATATATATAGTCTATAATACGTTATTTGATTAGGTATTTTTAAAATAAATTATATTTGGAAAAGATGTTGGATGGTAGTTTCAAAACAAAATTGAGTAGGCTTATTTTTGTTGATTTTATTTAATTTGGTCCCTATTTTCGTTTTATATTCAATTAGGTTCTCATTTTTTGTCAAATTGTGGTCAATTTGATCATTTTCACTAACGGTGTTTAAATAGTTAACGTTTTTGAACAGTACATGTCACATGTCATCTCCTGGTTTTTTTAATTTTTTTTATTTTTTTTTTAAATTTTTTTAATTTCAAAAAAATGGTCTACGTGTCAAATTACAGTTGTGCCACATGTTAATGCTAGTACCACATGTTAGTTTGTGGTAGTATTATTTTTTTTTTCAAATTAATCCCAAAATTCGTTATTTTTGTTCAATTTAGTCCCAATTTTTGTTAAAATAAATCAATTTTGTCCCTTTCAAATTGACACTAAATTTAATATCTTTTATACAAATTATATTAATATTTTTTCTAAAATTGACCTTTGAATTTATTATTTTTTAAATTCAATTATAAATTATTAAATTAATTATAAATTGAATAAATTCTTATATTTAATTGCTAAATAGAATATAATTATTTAAAATATTATAAGAATATAATTTTTTTTCTAATATTTATATTCTAAAATATTTTTAAAATTGATATATAAAAATATTTTATAAAAATAAACTAATATTTATAAAATTAACATTTACATATAAAATATTTTAGATTTTAATATCTAAAATGCAATAAAAATGTTAAATATTTTAAATTTAAATGTGAATTTTACAAATGTTAATATATATTTTAATAATATTTAAATAATTATATTCTATTTAACAATTGAATCTAAGAATTATATTCAATTAATAATTAAATATTATAATTTATAATTAAATTTAAAAAATATCTAATAATAATGTCAATTTTAAAAATTTAATGGTTTCATTTTAACAAAATTTGGGACTAAATTAAATAAAATAACGAATATAGGGACTGAATTGAACAAAAATATCGAATATCGAGACTAAATTAAACAAAAATAAATAATACAACTACAAACTGATACGTGGTACTAGTATTGACACGTGGCACAATTGTGACTTGACACGTGGACACTTGTTTTGAAATTAAAAAAAATTAAAAAAAATTAAAAAAGATAAAAAAAAAATCAAAAAAATTAGGAGCTGACACGTGGCATGTACTGTTAAAAAATGTTAACTATTTAAACACCTTTAGTGAAAAGACCAAATTAACAACAATTTGACGGAAATGATGATTTAATTGAATATAAAACAAAAATAGGAACCAAATTGAATAAAATCAACAAAAATAGGAACTGAATGTATATTTAAGCCAATTGAATAATATAAATATGTATGTTTTCGTTGAGATTTTCTAATGTAAATGTTCATACTTCATTACATATTATTAGCATTAGGTAAATATATTTTAAATTTTATGAACATCCTCATTTGTTTATTAATATTTACTATAATATAAAATTAATACCTATTAAATGTTATAGCTATTTACTTATTATGAGTTATTTACCATACTAACAATTGAAGAAAGTCGACAATTTCCCTTTTCTGTGTGGTAGAAATTATTAGTGGTAGTGTTCAATATTTATTTACTTGCAATGTGAATTTCAACTTTTAGTATATATTTTTTTAGTGAAAATTTGTTATTGAATTAGTGGAGATGACTACATATTGAAAGCGAATTTTGGTTTGTGAGAATTTTTTTTTATAGAAAACAACTTAAAAAAATCACATATTTTGTAACAAATTAATCAAAGTACCATATTTTGTTGGCAAAGTATGATGTATTAATTTCATGATAATTTTTATGATGTTTGTACCTCTCGCATCGCTGATGGCTCATTTTTAAAATATAAAACATTAATCAATCTCACGTTTCTGAACATAATAATCGATAATCGATTTTGTTGAAAAATAATTAATTATGTTAAAAAATGATAAATTAATTTGGTCAAAATATGAATTTCACACGTTTCATAAATAATTAATTATTTCAAAAAATAATCATTTATGTTATATATTCATTAAAAAAAATCTCAATTCATAAGTAATCAATTATATTTAATAATAATCGATTATGTTGATTCAAAATATTTAGTTATACTAAAAATATAATAATCGATTATATTTAAACGTAATTTATTATATTATTCCGTAGCTTAAACCTCTTTTAAAAAAATCTCTCTTATTCATGACATGCATTTAGTACGTTTCAAAAAAAGTCCTTGCTATTTTATGAGAAAGATATTATTAAAGCGTGATACGTTATATCTTGTTGGGAAAATAAGTGCTTAAAATTGAACAAAGAAAAATAATAATGTTATAGGATTTTCATTGTAAGATTAGTTACATATAAATTTCTTAGTTTTTTAAGCAAAATTTTCTTTGAAATTTTTAAGGATCATTTTTTAACCAATTCACCTCTCATAAGAAAATTCCTTTTATAAACTAATTTCTTTCGTAGTCAAAACTTTGGTATCTAATGTTTAGTAACCAAATTAAATATTAATTCATAACAAAAACAATTTTAGTTATCAATAATTTTTAATTTATAAATTGATATCTAAATTGGTCACTATAAATGACTAATTATTTTTAATCACTAAAATTAGTTATTTTTTTATAATGTATTATATTTTTTTAAGTTTCTTTTTATATATATTTTCAATTGAGTCAGTATTATATTAATTTACTTTCTGTATGGGTAACATGCCACGTCATCCAAGCTCATCTGTCTGTAGAGAAGATCGGTCACATCCCGACCCATATGTATGTGGAAGGAGGATCAATACAAGATTTTTGAGATCGTTTGGTTTCATACTAAAACAATTCCGATCAGGTGCACTTTCTATTGAATATTTAAAAAAATGTTTTTCAATTAAATATTTGTTATTTAATTTTTTATTAAATATGTATATGATTATTATTTTATCGTATTATGTTATTTTTTTGTGTGTTAAGAAATGTGAAGTTTTTATTAATATAAAATAATGTTGTGGTTAATATAAAACGAAAAATGCCTTTTATCACTTATATATTAATCTCAACTTCGCACATTCTTTAAACGTAGAAATAAAAAAACAATATTATGGGACCAAGTTAAACTTAACTAAACCTTGAACAATGAATTTTTTTACCCTTTACACAATATTTACGTACATTTATTAATCAAAGTAAAATATTCAAAATAATTAATAAAAAATTCAATTACAATAATACTCTTCTAAAATATAATACACCATCAAAAATTTTTATCTTTGTTATTTCACTTTTATATAATATGTTATTTCATTCACTTTGCTTCGTTTGATATTTCACCTTAATATTCTCCATTTAAAACTTGTGATTTCAAACACGACTTTGATATTCTTTTTTATTTTAAAGTCATCATTCCAAACACGATTTACTCATTTTCGTAAAAAGAAAAAAAATACCCATTTCAATAAATTAAAAAATAAAAACCACCCTTTTCATGCATAGTCGTATTTGACAATATAAATTTGTTTTGGATTGTTATCGATCAAAGATATAACTTATAAAATCATTATTATAAAAGTCAATAATATTATTAATTTAGCTATGAAGTAATTTTTAATATATGGTTTCATCTGCCAAAATAAAAGAAGTATTTTTTTTAATAACTAAGAAATGAACCGATTAGCCAATTAATAAATAGCAAATGATTCGATTAGAGGTAGAGTAGAAAACTATTGGCCAATAGTCTGTTGACTTTCATAATAATGATTAAAAAATGTATATTAGTGCAAATACAAATTAATGGCTATAATTAAGTTCACCAATACTTTTACAGAGGCAAAGGGTGGTGGTGCATACATCATTGATATTTTTGATACATGTTGGTACTTAATGCCTTTATGAGAATCATCAACCCATTTTCAAGTTTAATAATGTTTTATATATAAATATAATTAAACTTTCAATAAAAAACAAACCAAACTTTTCATGTCCTTAATTTATATAAGTTGTTGGGTGGATAAAATAAAGCTCATACCAAACAATCAATTAATGAATTCTCCTATATATTGTTTTTATTGCATGTGAAACGAACTATGATTTAAAAGGACTAATTGGTATTGGATTGTGTTGGTTGAAATGAATATGTAGAAATACGAGAGCATTATTTAGCCAAAGAAGGTTCTTGAATGAATAAAAAGTATAATGTCTTTTCCATGGTCCACAAGGTTATAATGTTCATAGTTCAGTTGCATTGCATTGTAACATCAAATCACTATACAAATGGAGCTAAAATTTATGCCCACTTTTCACAAAGGTCATGAAGGTCCAAATCACAAGGTAGAATAAAAATATGATTTTGGGGTCTTGCACGCTTTGCTTTGCTCCAATTGTACTACTCTCAACTTTCATATTTATCTAATAAATCAATATTACTTTCTATAGTGCTATTGCCTAGGATCTTCGTGACTTCAATAAAAATATATATATCATTCAACTTTATAAAGTTAAAAAAAAAAACATTTTAAAATAGTAATCAGATTATATGAGGATATTTTTTTTTTCATATAACTTTCTCTCACATAGATATACATTATGTGTCGAACCCTGAGTTAATTTTATTAGAAATTTAAGCCTGAGTAATATTAAATAAAAATGAAAAAATTAAGTGATATAAAAGAAATGCAACCGACATTATGTTTTAAAAAGTTTATAGCAGAAGTAGTGTATAAATCTCTTATATAAGCAATTTATATTTTTAAAATTACTCAATCTTTTCAACTTATATACCTAAATTTTTTTTAACAAATTTATGTATAAAATATCTTATACTATCAACTTTGATTTAACAAGTTTGTAAGATTTTTTTTTCGATATATCTTCTTCTAAATTTTGATCTATGGCAATAATTGTCGAAAGAGATGTAAATATTAATTTACATGTCGATTATATAAAATTGAGTTAAACTTAAAATTCATCTTTTAAAAATAAAATGAGAAAGTAATTAAACAGAATTAATGAGAAAGTGAAAATGTAATTAATTTAAAGTGGTGTTGACCAAAATCATGAGCAATGATGCAGAAGGATAGTGTTATAGAGAATTTGAGGTGAGAAAAGGGATGAGAAAAAGGCATGGGAAAAGTGGGAAGAAAAAAGGGTAATGAAAGAAGAAAAGGATGCATTATTGTTAATGTGAGTTGTTTTGTGTTGTTCTGATTAGAACAAGTCAATAGGAAGCGACAGCAGGTAGTGGACGACATGGTCACTGCCATTCCAACAAGACATTCTCTTCCAAAAACCATCTCATTCAGCTCCACACTAATCATCCTCTCATCATTATAATACTCTTTTTTCTTTTCTTTCATTATTTTTATCCCAATCAATAGCATGCCCAGAGGATTCATTTTCAGAAATTGTTCATTGTTATAATAATTTGAGAAAAACAAAGCAATTGTGCTGAAAATGCTCCTTCATTTTTTGCAAAATAACATCAATAAATATTTAATGAGAGTGAAATATAAATTAAAAATGGAGTGAAATATATACGAGTTGAGATAAATTACAAGCTCCAACTCTTTTAGAACGATCCCTTCATTTTATGAGACTGATTACATTTAAAAAGTTTATTATTTTTGTTTTAAATTTATGTAAAAACTTTGTTAGGAGTTTAGTGGGAACTAAAGAAGCGTCACTCCCTCAAATATTTAAATTTCATATTTGAATACAACTTTTTCAACGCAGAAATAGTTTTTTATTCTAAAAAAACAACCTAGGAGATTGTACTTTTCCAAGTCAATTGTTCATTCATACAAAGCCAAATATCTCAATACAAACTATTGGCCTTTTTGGACATGTTAGATAATTCGGGTCATGTAAGCAAAATCAAGTAAATATGTTTCGGATTTTGGTAGGCTGGACTATCAACTTTTATCATTAAAACTAGTTCAATTAAAAGTTGCATTGTGAAGTGCTAGTCTGTGATTGTGTTCACTTATATTAGTGGAATGTATTAGTAGAATAGGGTGTGAATTTGACATCTTTGGTACGGGTGGTTAGTTGGAGAGAGGTACACCGCTCGATGAAACATAGATATGACTTCTTTTTTGAGATTTCATATTCTTTAGGGGTTGCTTACATAATCAATATCAGAGAAAATCATTTTCTTCTAAATTTTCTTCAAATGTGTGGGCACAAAAACGTACATTTGTCTATTTTCTCAATAATGTGTGTGATTTTTTTTTGTCACAATTACCTTCTTATATAAAGGGAGATATGGTCTCTATGCAGATTTATGAAGAAGTTTATTTTGCTAGTCTAGAGGAGCATAAAAATAATTTGCATGGGTATATTTTGTTCACAAGAGGGGATAAATCGCTTACACATTTAGATCTTTGTCAAAAAACTTGATGTGACTTGGAAGCATTTTAGTCAACGGAAGGCAATTCCATTTGACAAAGAGTTTTGTGAATTTGCTTTCTCTTCTTTAGAATTATAAGATATACGAAGGTTTTTTACTGGTGAAACTTGAAATTTATCTCGTAGCATTCTTCAAGTTTTGTTCTTGGATAAAAGATTTTGTCTCGGGTTCCATGAAACTCACAAAATCTCAATGTTGGGTTCTCTTTCATGGCCTTCCTTTAGAGTATTGACAGTCAAAAGTGATTTTCTTAATAGCATGTGAAACTGGTAAGCATTTATCTTTAGATGATTATACCAAGAATAAGTCTTGAGGTTTCTTTGCACGTGTCTTAGTTGATGTTAATTTGTTATTTGATTTATCTAATCAAATTTTAGTGGAAAGACCAGGATATGCATTTGTTGTAGATGTGGAATATGAGAAATTGTCTTTATTTTGTTTAAATTGTAAAATGATTGAATATGATATATCTAATTGTAGATGGTTATCGTAGGATGCCAATGTTATTTCTAGTGGGAAAAAGACCGTTGGCACAAAAATACAACAACATTATCCTTCTAAGGTGGTTGATGCACATGATGGTGCTAAGGGCTCTTTAGCTTAAGTGGTGGAGCATGTGGTAGAGCCTGTGATGAAGTCTGTGATAGAGCCTGTAGTGGAGCTTATGGTGGTGGATGTGGTGCAGTCTGTGGTTCAATCTTTTATGGTGCAACCTTTTGTGTTATAGCCTATTATGGTACAACTTGTTACTCAGTCACAATTTGACCCAATGGTGGATAATCATGATAATATTTGTGATGTGAATGGATCTTCTCTTGTTAAGAATCTTGATGGTGGTGTGTCAATGCTAGTGGAATCTGATTTCTTGATCGGTATGCATATTTTGGAGGATGTCACTTCCATTGTCAATAGTTTGCAAGATTTACAATAATTAGATCCAACTCATAGTAGTTCAATGACAGATCCTAATCCTTTAGCATCTAAGGAGGCTCGTTTTGTGGAGGAATTAAAAATAGCTTCTAAATGGGCGAATATGTTTGATAATAGGAAAGATTCTAATACTGAAGAAGATCATGAGCCGATTCAAACTACAAGGAAACATAGTAAGGGCATGCCAAAGAAAGCTAATATTAAATCCTCCAAAGCAAAAACTTCTAAAAATTAAAGGCCGGTTTTGGAATGTGAGAGGATTTTCTAATTATATATTTTTTTAGGTATAATTATTTATTTGATCTTTGCTTTTGTCGAAAATTGTTAAATTAGTCCTCTAGTATTTTTTTTTTGTCTCAATTTTGTCTTGTGTTTTTTAAAAGTGATTCAATTTGCTCCTTTGTATTAGGATTGTAAAGATGGTGTTAGAGTCACTGCCACATGTCAAATTGTGATTTTTTTTAATTTAATTTAATTTATTTTTATCTTGAATTATTTTTACGTGTCACTTCAAAGTTGTGTCATGTGACATTGTTAGTGTAACATGACAAGTAGTCGTGTGATGTGACAATGCCATGTGACAGAGTATCAATTTAATCCCTATAATTGTCTTTTGTAAAAATTGAGTAATATTGTCCCAATCCAATTTGGACAAAATTTATTTTTTGTATAAATCTTGTGCTACTATTTTTATTAAAATTGACATTTTTATTAAATATTTTTGAACTACCTTCAAAATCTATATACATTTTTTTGAAGACACGTTATTTAGAGTTTGAATGTGAATATTAAATCTAATGTGGAACGAAACATAAACCAGACAATGAAAAATTTGAAATTAATTAATTGAATGGTATAATTTCTTAAGATTGAAATATGACTTCACATACTTATTTATATATATATATATATATATATATATATATATATATTTAATATTTTTTTTTATATTTATTGTCCCGTTCAAAAATTATTTCTTAGTTTTAATTTGGTATAGATTTTAAAGTTAGTTTAAATTCTTTTTCAGAAATATTTATTAAAAATGTTAACTTTAATAAAATTATTAGCATAAGATTTACATAAAAAAAATAGATTTTGTGCCAATTTGAGAGGGGGCATCATTGCTCAATTTCTACAAAACTTGGGACTAAACTGAATAAAAGAATTTAATATAGAGACTAAATTTAGATTATGCCATGTGGCACTACCATGTCACAAATAAATCCGTCCACGTGGGTATTGCTCGAACCCATCCCTATTTTGATGGGAATCCCCGCATTGACTGGGTATGGGTATGGGTATGTGTATGGAGAATCCTCGACCTTTTCAATTGGGTATGGGGATGTACATATCCCCGTCATAATAATCGTCCCCGTTTAAATTATTAAAATATTCCCAATTAATTAAATAATCATATATATATATATATATATTATTTTTATTTCTTCTAATTATTTGGTTTGTCATGAAAATCATTCACATTTCAATTATATTTTTCATCTTATCATAACCTTTATGTAATTATGTTTAAAAGATGTATGTCAATTAAAAATTTTTATGTCTCACATTTGAATATTTCTATTATTTTTTAATATTTTCATTTATTGTATATTTTTCTTTCACATGAGAATGTTTAATACTCTCAATTTAAGTATTTAATAGCACAAACCTTTTGTTTACTAGGTAATAGAAAAAAAATCATTTACTTATTATTCTTATTATTAGTTTTTGTTTGATTTGAAGAACTTTTTTCTTTCACTAAAATAATTTTTATTATTTCTCAACCACTGTATTGATATTTGAAAAGTTTTCTTAGATTTCTAAGATATTTTTTAACTTATCATACCCTTAATTATACATTTGTTTTCCTTTGTGCGATTTCTTTCAATAGTCTCTAAAATTATTTGTAAATATTTGTTAATTTTGTTAATATTTTTATTTCTTGTTTGTTTTCATTATGTAGAATATTATTTCAATATATTTTATCTAATTATTTTTTATTTTCTAACTCATTATCAATCATACTGTAATTTTTTCACTATAATTGTATAAATAACTTTTATTTACTACAATATAAAAATTTAATGTAATTGTCATGAATTATTTTTTATCACCATCCAACATAATTGAAGTTCAAAAGATACAAGATCTATGTTAAAATTTTATTATTATGATTATTATTTGTTTTTTGTATCATTTTAATCAAGTGATGTATTATAACTTTTATTAGTGTATAAAAAAGAGATTCATTAAAATTTAAAAGATTGAAGTAAACAAACATTTAAAATATATTTTAATTTGAATATTTTTTGACCTTTTATATTTTTTAAAAAATATTTTTAAATTTTATCAACTAGGTTTCATTAATGTTTGTAAATTTAATAAATGTGTTGGTTCTCATAAACTTTTACTTGGTATTACAATCTAAAATATAAACAATTATAATTTATTTTAAACTTTTATTATGATTATAATTTGTTCTTTGTATCATTTTGATCAAATGATGTATTATAACTTTTATCAGTGTATGAAAAAAATATTCATTAAGATTTAAAAGATTGAAATAAACAAACATTTAAAATATATTTTAATTTGAATATTTGTTTTCCTTTTATATTTTTAAAAAAATATTTTTAAATCTTATCAACCAGGTTTCATTAATGTTTGTAAATTTAATAAATATGTTGGTTCTCATGAAATTTTATTTAGTATTATAATCTAAAATGTAAACAATTATAATTTATTTTAAACTTTTATTATGATTATTATTTATTCTTTGTATCATTTTGATCAAATGATGTATTATAACTTTTATTAGTGTATAAAAAAGAGATT